>Ga0136643_10005043_pt1 | contig 18482 bp, 9 predicted proteins | sample TergutLab28metaG_FD_96883 | JGI IMG/M metagenome (GOLD analysis project Ga0136643, IMG submission 96883) | Labiotermes labralis P1 segment gut microbial communities from Petit-Saut dam, French Guiana - Lab288 P1 (version 3) (version 3) | ecosystem: Host-associated > Arthropoda: Insects >...
TAACGTACCACGTACCAGTGACTTTGAGCCGTACCAAGTTATGTTCTTGTTGCTCCCCAGACAGGTCAGAAGTTACACGGACGGTTACATTATACAAATTTCGTGTCACGTCAGAAAGAAAAAAGGCATAGCTTTGTCTAATCAAGAAAAAAGAAATAACACGACAGTTTGCTACATAACGTCATTGGCGCATGATCAGGTATACACGTAGAATGGGTACGAACAGTGAACTGATGACACGCTGATGACCCTTCTTCAACCTACGAGACTCGAAGAACCGACACTGGGCGTTTTGTTAACTATTTCGCCTAATTCCGCCACCAAAATCACGCCATTTTAAGACGTCTTGTGTGTATTGTTGTTAGTTGTGTGTATTGTTGTAGTTGTCTTGTGTGTATTGTTGGCATCTTATATGTATTTGTTGTACTGTGTGTGCATTGCTGTTTTTACTTTAGATGCCGGACTGGTGGCTAGAAGTCAGTATTCGGAAGATCCTGCGACCGGCCACCTTCGCACAGGTTCTTCTTGGTTTCCCTGTGTCTCTAAGCGTATGCTGAGATGGTTCCCAAGATTCAAAGTTGACACTACATGTTTCTCATGTAGCCCTCCCGACTTAAATTTATTTGTAACCAATTTTATATTTTGTCTCCATGTCAAATAACCACTGCCACCGGGTGACAATGCAACTGCAGTTTATTATTATTATTATACACTTACAGCTTCAAGACCGACCACAGTGAGAGGTACAAAAACTGAAATGATCCACTGTTCATAAACGATATACACAGAGTCTGTAACATAAATTTGGCTCTTTCATTTCGAAACAAAATGCAATACATTAAATCCATACCAGAACAAAACAATGCCTTAAGGACGCTAGGCGTCTGAAGGCTGATACTAAAAGAGTACACATTGTTCTTCACGTGTGTGTTATGGTGACAGCCATAAACAGCCAGTAAAACTGTGCCAACCTGAACCCCAAAAATCAGTGTCGCCTGAGGCGTAACTCCCATACGAAAGACTGTATTCTGTATTACGACTTGAGCGAGATGAATAGACCGCTTACGTATACAAGGCTGTGTTGCGTGAAGCCTATTTAAGAAGGGGTCTGTCTCAAAATAGACCCAATAAACGAGACGCTCAGTCGATAATTCCTCGGGCGACAACCGCCATCGACTTCACCTTTAATCTCCATCAAACAAGCATCTCCTCCCGCCATGAAAGCCGCTCACGGGAAATAAAATAACAAAAAATGAAAGGTCTATTCCGCATACACCTTCACTTCAGGACTAAAGGGTGTTTAAAAAATATGTGCAGTACCGAGTGCGGACCAAACCAAAGTATCTTAAACATAGTATCTGTTAGGAGCGAACTTCCAGGCAGGAATAGTAGTCCAACGTTCGACTGCTACCTCTGCCGCGGACTGCAAGCTTTTAATTTTCAGTCTAGATATGGACAATTAATTAATAAAATTCAATTCAATAGGTCTCGTGCGCAAGCAGTCACAGGATACCAACTCCGAAGGTAGATTATTGGTATTTACCGCAATTCTAAATATGCTGCTACCACCAATAATAATAATAATAATAATCGCCGCTGCAGCCACATTCACTACTACACAATCTTTCTATGCCGAATAAGTCAAAATAAATTAGTCCGAACTTTTTCAAAAATTTATGAATGGTAACTGCTGACTGAATATTTTGCGCATCTTTTGTACAATTTTCTAACGTTTCTCCCCCCCCCCAAAAAATCCACATTCCTTCACAACACCAAACAAAACACAACTGTCCTCGCAAATCACAAATTCATGGGCCCATGATCTTCTCATCACTGATGGTAGAACATATAAAACTTGCAGGTTTGATTGGACTCAAAGGCAAAATACCCATACCAATTTCGTAAACACTAATCAACAGACCCAAAACTGAAAACACAATACACACACAAGATTGCGATCTTTTATTCCGCCCTCTTACCTTGACACAAGAAAGCAGGTTAAAAACGGGCATTCTGCCCATTAACAGCAATGATCAAAAACACATCGCAGTCGAATATATGAGCACAAATCAGAATGCCCCCCACCAAATTCTTAACTGAAAACATGTATTCCATTACCACAAAAAAAGTTATGTGCAGGAATGTGTCTCGGCCGAATTATACGCAACAGTCCATCTATCGTGGCAGAATTCATGGAATGGCACAAGGTTCGTGAGGGATGCGCTCAAAATGAAATTACAGCCCGCTTACTTTGCATACTGAATTCCCTAAAAGTGCACTGTGAATATGCAGCAATACACGCAAGAGTAACATTATAACAAGCAGACCACCTTGCAGGAACACGGGTCCGTCCGCCAGACCTCTAGCACAGGAAAACGGCAGTCTAAACACACGTATGTAAATACGTTATTTTTCGCTTCTGGCATACAATACCCGACGATTCCGGTCGCTGGCACGTAGCAGGCCTACAGGCTTCTGTGGTTGCTTAGCCATTCGCCTAAACAGTATTCCATCGCGCGGTTCTCACAGCGCAGACCCAGCCATTTCTATTTCAAACGCAACATAAAATCTCGAGGACCAAAATTACAAACATCACCAATTCCGTTCCAATGGAAACATGTAAAGTACATCCTGCATTTTACAGATCGTAAATGCCGAACAAAACCCAGTCCAGGTTGTGGCAGTTTAACACAAAACAGGCAATGCACGTGTAAACGTTACACTGGAGCGCGTTCGCGTAACCATTTGTTTTCGTGGAAAAGTAGCAAGTATTAAATATTTTGGGCGTGTGTCTGTAGCCTTCGTTATCAGGCATGCACTGCGCATGCGCCGTATTATACCGTCATCTATGGCCTGTCCGGCTGTACCATATTGTTCCAAATTATCTGATAAAAGGGGCACGATTTTCAGAAAAAAATAATCGAACATAAAATGTGTTCTGATTCTCCCTACAACTTCTGTATGAAACATTTTTAATTCTAATAAGAAATGAGCGAGATATGGTCGAAAATGTGCACAGTTATTCATGTGAAGTAACCAATATTCGTGCAATATTTTAATCATACTTGAATATTCTCAACAATTACAAGAAACTGTACACAGTACTCTCTTGCTTGGGTGTTTATACTTTTTGTACATGTTGTAAAATTCTAATTTGTCTCGTGTGTATTGTTGCTAGTTTTAAGTTGTCTTGTGTGTAATTGTTGTTGGTTGGCCGTGTGTATTGTTGTAGTTATCTTTTGTGTATTTGTTGTACTGTGTATCTTATGTTTATTGGAACTTGCATCATCTTGATAGTTGAATAAAGAGAGACCAACTTGATGTCACTTGCTTTATTATTTCCTCATTTACTGCTCAACATGTTTCGGATGTTAATACATCCATCCTCAGGAGCTTGCGACTTATTTGATGCGTTATTACATGGGTTGTACTATGTGTGTGTGTGTGTGTGTGTGTGTGTGTATTGTTGTTGGGTTTTTTTTATGCCGGACTGCTGGCTAGAAGTCAGTACTCGGAAGGTCCAGCGACCGGCCATCTCGACACACGTTTTTCTTGGTTGCCCTGTGTCTATAAGCAAATGCTGAGATGGTTCCCAAGATTCCCATGCTTCTCATGTAGCCCTCCCGACTTAAATCTAGTAGTAACCAATTTCATGTTTCGTTTACAAGTAAAATAACCACTGCCACCGGGTAACAACCCAATTGCAGTAAATAAATATATTATATTTTCGACAAATATTCAAATACCAAATTTCATTAAAATCGGTCAAGTGGGAACCGAGATGTCCCATGCGGACGAGCAAACGGACAGACATGACGAAGCTAACAGCAGCTTTTCGCAACTTTGCGAACGCGTCGACCAATGATAAACAGGCAACTGACCAACAACCAACTGAATTCTTTTGAACAAGAACGCGCTTCAATAATAAAAAAGTAACTCTCGAAAATATAACGCGATTCTCAAACACACGACTGCTAAGGTAGACATCATTCACAATATACAGACCGGAGTGAAGATGCATTGCGAACCCCCGGTTCTCTCCATCCAAGACGTCCTATCACTCGCACCCTTAACTTCATCTTTTTGAAAACGCAATGAAAACTTCATTTATTTTTTACACCTCGCTTCCCGTCATTCATTTTATCTGGCACGGAAACCAGACCTAACCCACACTAGCATTCAATTCGAATACAAAGTAGTCTCCTTGGCACACAAAGCTGGTTCAGACTGTTACTGTAACATACTGCCTGTCACAGTGTTCTAGCTGACTGCTACGCTAAAACGACATGCACACGAAAACAACTAACTAATGAATCAACTTCTCACGGAATAGGCACCTTCGTGACATGTTAACCCTCAGGTCCCTGTGGAAGAGTCCTGCATTAATGAAACACAAAGGTTCATAACCGCATTCACACATATGGCCCAATCACGAAACAGCTGCAGTTAGTTCACACTCGTTTTAATATTATCATGCTACCTACATTCTGGTACCCGTTAGTAACAAAAGTTGTGTAACATCCTGTCTACCAAGTAAGCATGCAGCATGCCCGACAAATTTCGAATTCCCCATACAAACAACCTATCAATTCTACACGAAAAGCGTTAATTTTTAAACACTCTACGCTCGTATCGTCAATTACCTACGTCAAACTTCACACCTGTTTTATTTCACGTCCTGCTACAAACTAAATTACACGTCCTTCATCGATACGCCATACTCCTTTGGTCACTGGCGTTCTTGTACAGAACGCTTCATTTAAACGTCTTTCGGCATGCCATATTCAACGGGTCGCGGGTCAACGCACTGCCCCACTGCACTCGCTTCTCTGTGCCTAATGAATAATGATAGCAGACGTGTGATCGGCAGGTGACGTATCATGTCAAAATCCACATTCAGCGTCACGGAAAATTTCGTCCACCTACGGTTTTAACCGGGATGGTAGCGGAGGCGCGTTGATTGAGGCACTGCGCTACAAGCTGGTAAGGTCGCGGGTTTGATTCCCGATTAGCCATAATATGACTCTGGCTTCTACTCAGCTTCTAAGAGAAATGAGTACTAGGGTTTTCCACTGGTGGAGGGGATAAAGGTGGCCGGCACGTATGGCTGACAACCTTGCAACCTTCACGGCCGAGTGTCTAGAAATTCTGGAAGCCTCAGCCTCCTGGAGCCCTAAGGGTCTGTCCAGACTTTAATATGGATTGCCTTACCTGCTGTATGGAATTAACCAATACTCAAAATCCGAATTTACTGGGAAAGGAATTAACGGACAGACCTTATATCCTACAAGGTAATAAGAAAAATACCAGGAATGAGCATTAGGGTGTTCACTACCAAACAACATTGGGAAGACACCGAAAATTCAGGCGATAGAATGTAGTACGAAAACAAAAGACGGACTTTTTATCTTCTGCTTGGTATCCTGACAACTTGACAGATCAAACAGCTCACAACTTGGCAGATCAAGAGCTACATCAAGGAATAATTCACCAGACTGCAGTCCCGTAGCAGCATGAAAAATACAATCCAGTTACACTGCTGGCGCGTTGCAGTATACATCGCCACGCGTTTATACACGTTCCACGGCGCGCATAAATGAACGCAAACAGGAAGGTTTCGTATGGAATTTTGATGAGACATTTGCCGAATGAGTTGCATTCACTTTCAGTGCAGTAAAATACCAAACCTACGTTACGCGTGATTCCAATATGAAATTCGCACCATCGGCTATATGATAGTACAAGTAAGTGTTCAAAACCAAAAACAGACCTACGCATATTCCTAAGTCACAAATTGATCATAACCACAAAAAAAATATAATAAAACCTGGATACGAAATTCAAGCAATTTCACTCAAGTAGGGACCTCCAGTCACACCGACATTCAAAAGTGATATTAAATAAACTTAGGGGAAGTTGGACTGCGAAATTGTACGTAATGATGTGGACTATCAAAGTAGGGAGAGGCGTGGGTAGGAAGGCAACAAATTTCATATAACATCTAAGAATTCTCGTAACATATGATAAATATATGTGCATGGAAAATCTATGCCATCGACAAAATCCGATTCAGTTACTCGAAGCAAATCTGTAAGTCGTGTCTGCTAAATGATTACGATACGACTTACCGTCACTTTAATACTCTGGCCCACTGTAATGTGTCAAGTACAATGCAATTACGCAATAAGTCCGTATCTTTTAAGGAACTTCACCGCAAAAAAATCCTACGGACTTAAATCTTGCACATCGCAAGGTTCCGTACTATGTTCGTGTGGCCGGGTAGCTCAGTCAATATAGCCACTGACTACAGGCTGGACGGTCCGGGATCGAATCCCGGTGGGGACGAGATTTTCCGCCCTTCCAGACTGGCCCTGAGACCCACACAGCCTGCTGTAAAATGGGTACCGGGTCTTTCCCGGGGGTAAAATGCGGCCGGGGCGTGCTGCTGACCACTCACCTCCTTCTAGTGCCGCGGTCATGGAAGAGTAGAGCCATACCTCTACCCACCCTCTGGGCCACACCGGGCCTGTAACGGGAGCACTTTACCTTTACCTGTACTATGTTCATGGTAGTACATTAGGCAGGATCATAAATTTCAATGTTTCGTCCTTCAGTTCGCGAACCTCTTCATCAATACGATAAGACGAACGACGTTAAATGTTAGCTGGACGCTGTTCACAGCATTGGCCTACATGTGATAAGCGAAAACCCCCGACAATATTAAACCATATGCAAAGTAAAGTGACCGGCAAGTGCTTGAAGTGCGCATATAACATCTGTAATTAGATCGGCACCACAACCAAAATGTCCTGTTTCCAGCTATGGGAGATTTCACGGTTGAGGTGTTCAGTTCTAGAGAAGAGTCCAAGAGCAGGTCATAACCCCTAACAGACCAACGCAAGAGCCACCCACATGGTCGCCACCATCCATAACACGAAATTATATGCCCTGCCTCGAACCGCTGCTAACTTTCTACGGGAGAAAATAAGATAAAATACAGTAACGTTCAAATATATAACACGAGATGCGATGAAACGTGCCCTGTATCTAAGAAAATTTCATACACTGGTATCAGCAAGAATTTTATTATATATGTGTGTGTGTGTGTGTGTGTGTGCGTGCGTGCGGGCGGGCGGGCGGGCGCAGCAACTGGGTTGTACAAAATGTAACTTCCAAATGGCGGTCTGGATATGAACCAGGACTGTTCACTCTATAACCTGGTAAGGTTTTCGGATTTCCGTATAATTCTTGCAAAAAAGCACTCAGTAGCTGCGCACTGCGAACGACACTAGCTGCAAGCTAACTTGTGTAACATCCAGCAGCTTCATTCCCACAAAATTCTAATCTCCCATCACAAAAATATACTGTCACTATCATTCACGAACGAAATTTACTTTATTAATGGATAGACTTTCAAAGCAGCTAAGTGAAAAATGGTTATCAAAATTCCGGTGTTTAAAGCCGTAGGTAAACAGATAAACGAAGTCCTCCATTAAAACTTCTGTGGGCCGCAATGTTTGCAGCCTCGATGCCAGTCTTCCCAACACTCGCATTAGCTGCGTTGACACAAGGCACAACGTCTGGGCAGGGCCCAGCCGGCTCACGTTCCGCAGCGCTTAGGAGTCAGTCGTAAGGATTTCAATTTAAAAGATTTAACTCATACTCTTTTAAAACAATCCCTATTCCTGCTATCGAAATTTTACATTCAGATATTTGTTGAATTTTTCGCAATATTTGTGGGAGTGCTACAGCACTGCAGCCCTTATGAACGAGGCGCACCAGAATTTCTTCTTCTAATTTGGGTACACCTTACTTTATCTGGTGTGACAAAGAAAAAAAATTACTTTATTACCTTCCCTAGTTGGTATATACCCTCCCTTTAGCTGCATATATATATATATATATAGAGAGAGAGAGAGAGAGAGTATCTGTTAGTTATGGCAGCCATAATTGTAATAACATCAGCAATGGTAATTTGTTGAAATGTGATAAATATTCGTGACACAGGGTACCTAACACAGCCGGTACACACAGCTAATATTCGGGGGCCTCTGTAGTTATTCAGGGACGCAAAACCTCTATTCCCAAAGAGGGCGGCTCAGTAACAACGTGTCTATGATTAACGGGATGTTGTTATTAGCATATAATGAACACAGCCACATCATTCTTCCTGATACCTTCCAAAAGATTTCAGACCGAATTTGGTATAGTATCCACGCCCTAAGCATTACATAACGAAAATAACGGCCCGAATTTCAATAAACGGCATCTCGTCTGAAACATTATGCTATATATTTGCAACCCCTTTAAAGATGTTTGCTGTGAAAAGTTCCAAAGATGAAGCTCATCGAGTGTAGATGGAAATCTTGGAATGACAAGAGACAGGCGTTTAAGTCTGTGATGATTTGGTACGATCACCCGCTGCGTTCATGAATAATATACAAAAGTCACGTGTTATCGAGTTTCGTTCCAAACTTGCGATTCTGTCTTCCCTACGCCGAATAAACGCAGAACCGGGAATATCTGTCTTTTGTACAACTGAACACTACGATATATTTTAGACCACTTTCATGTTGGTTTTTATTTAAATATTTCTATAAGAAGGGACTATTTTATTTCGCTGTAAGTCCAGAGACTGCGATATACTACATATCCCCATTGCTGCCACTTCAAATACCCATCAACCCAAACCAGAAATGTAAATAACTCTCCGCAAGCTACCATACGCGTTGCATTGAAGTAACTCTTATTTGGTATTTAATGTTTAGTAAGTCTGTGACAAGCTTTCCATGTCAAATCCGTTTCAGCTCTTCACGTTTGTCACAGCGAGTGGAAGTCACTGAAGGACGTTTTTTTGAATTGAGGCATCAAGATGTGCTTGGATACGCATCATGATATTAAAAGAGTACGTCACCACAACATTTTTATTACAAAGGTATTTGCATGGGCTACACGTTTCGACTATTGAACAGTCATCTTCAGGCCAATTCTTTACAGGTTAAATCACAGGATGCTGCGCACTCATTGTGATCCCAGTGTGTTTAGATCAATGAAATACTTAAGCAGTGCTTAAGTATTTCACCGATGTACACTTTTAATATCATAATCACTGAAGGACGGCTTTATCCCTTGAAGATCCGGCAGTCATACTAACGTACTTCGTGTGTTTCCTCTTGTGCTTGAATGTGATGTCAAAACATTAACTGCTGGCCCGAGTGAAGAATAAGGCACTTTTCTTTTAAATACAAGGCTCTTCTTTTGAAACTCCCCACCAACCGTGAGAAATGTGTTATAATATATTTAAGGCTTCTATTTGCGCAGAAAATTATAATTTTGTATGCGCCAAATGTACGGTCCGTTCCTTCGTTACGTTTTACTTCCATTGTCACTGTCTGGGAACAAAAGTTAAGTGTCTAATATAACTGCAGCAAAAGTGCGGCAAGAACTATAACACTGCCATTCAAAAAGACCACCTATTTATTCTTGCGAAGGAGCTTCGCTGCGACTTGGCAGCATTACTTAGTTTTATGGCCAGGTCGTATCGTTCACATTAATCTTCCTACACGAGAATTACAGCTTTGTTGACACCGTCTAGGCGGAGGCTTGAGGGCTGGCTATACAGCATTGGCAATTCAATACCGCGAATTACGAGTGTTTGGGATTCCACACAAGCCAGTATCAGGGACAATCAGGGACATCAGTGTTAACGATACATGAGTGCCGCGACATCGGTTAATACAAAAGTAATGGGAGTTATGACAGTTGCTTAATGTGCAACAACGGCAATACGCAATACTGACGACTGCATTATACGTATTTCTAGACTATTTAAAAGTTACGAACAGAATCGTTAACTGCACACATTTGATATGGAGTGTTTCAGTTTACAGAGCTACTGCTGCTGCTGCTGATGCCATACATGAAGTGTATATTCGTGTAAATTCAGACAAACGTGATATGGAGCCGGAATGTACAAAAGACAATCAGTATGGCAAATAACGCTGAAACGAGTATACTGATGCGAAGTGCTGGTGCGCGCGCGTGCGCCAACTATCGGTAGTTGCAAAAGCAAATATAAAGTGGTCCACCTTTCATTAAGCAAGAAACCTTGAAGGCATCGGGCACTACATAAATGTAAGTTAACTACACGCCCCGGCCGTTTTGTACCCGGTTCCAACCGAAGAGGAAGCTAGGTGGGACCCAGAGCCTGTCTTCGCGAATTACACCAGAAGAATATGCTCTTGATTCTGCGAATCGAACCGTGATTCCTTGGTTGTCCGCCTAGCCCAGTCACCACACAGTCGTATGAAAATTACATTTCCGCTCTAATTACAAAATACGTTTGGCCAATGTAACTCAGGTGTTAAGTGTGCCAATACAGCTGTGGACAGTTTATACCACATTTTAAAGCTCGTTGTGATCAGAGTTTTAAAACACCAAAAGCCGGCAAACCTTCCCGATATCGATATAGGCTTCTACATCAATAGACGCCCTTGGGTAAAACAGGATCTTGAGTAACATGTACTTTAAAAATACCACAAATGTTACTTTGTATACTCAATTATTATACCAAATGCTGCACATATATAAAATTTATAGAATTTACACATGAAAACATTAAAAACGCTCCGACATGTTTCGGTCCTAGGACCATCATCAGAGAGCTATATCGTCCTTGCTAAAGTCACACTATAAAAAGTCGCATTAATTTCGCTGTACCAGTTGGGTATTGTGGCAGCATGCTGATATGGTTCCCTGACGATGGTTCTAGGACCGAAACATGTCGGAGCGTTTTTAATGTTTTAATGTGTAAATTTTATATATGTGCAGTAGTTGGTATAATAATTGAGTATCTCCACAACATGCACGGTGCAACAACGAAAAAACAATAAAAATAAAAAAATTACTTTGTATACCTCAATGATCGTGGTGTCCATTTGTATCAGACACAGGCTTAATCACAGTACAGTGGCACTGTAGGGCAGGAAAGTAAACACAAATAATTTGCTCTCGTATTTCGTTAAATCCATGCCGTATCGAAAGACGGGTCAAACAGATGTTATGTACTAATTGTCTGTATAATAAACCGTATTTCAGGAAAATGCTATTTGAATTCGCGGCACATGTAAAGTAAGCCTAGGGGTTCTATTTGACCGATGTACACCATAATTACATTTGCCCAACTTCAGAGCAGAGCGAGTTTCATGCGCCCGAAAATGTAAAAATAGCCTATGTCAAACGTGATATTTATGTGGTCGTGGAGAGCGCTGATAAATTACTGATCTATTCCGATTATAACCTACACAGCGGAATATTCCAACGATAGATGGGTATATGCCGAGTGTGGAAAATACCTGCACGTTCTAATAATGATGAATACATATTGCCGTACTTAAGTAGCATAATTTGAAATTTTATACAACGGCGGTACTTACCTCGTACTTACACGCGAAATTTGGGTTAGGAGAAATTAAAGAATTAAACTCGATCAACTGACAGGAATTTTAAAACAGTTACAAGACACTTTTGATGTTTGTGAAACCGTGCATCATTGATACAATAATACAAAGAGCCAACTAGACGCAACAGTAACAATTTTATTAAGAATTTCGATCAGCTCAACATGTTTCGGGCGATAATTTCGCCCATCCTCAGGAGCACCAGACTGTGTTTACAGCTTGTGGTATAAAGCACCGACGATGCTGCCTGCTGGTCACCAGGACGAGGTCACCAGCAGGTAGTATCGTCGGTGCATTATACCACAAGCTGTAAACACAGTTTAGTGTTTCTAAGGATGGGTGAAATTATCGCACAAAACATGTTGAGCTGATTGACATTGTTAATAAAATTGTTATTGTTACTTCTAGCTGGCTGCTTATATTATTACAGTTACAAGACACATTTTAAAATGCAGTTATGTGAAGAAATCAAATATTTATTAAGCACAAGAAGTAAGAATTGTTACAATGTATGGTTAACAGAACGGACAGCGACATAATTCCAAAACTCGCATGACTAAGCCTAAAGGTACACACGCGTACTGCATTTCATGCACACCTGCACCATATTTCATGGGCAGTGTCGGTCTAAAACACACATACGATTTACGTCATTTTCTACACTATGTGCACATAACAGAAAAAATACCCTCTAATTAATCTAGTCACCATGACTCCGGTCTGGTTCGTCTCGCTACTTCGACTAGCGTGACAAATCCATTCCCAAAAGGGCTGTATACCTCCCGCTTTGCTGTACCGCTGCAACGACATCCCCTCGACACATAACATGGGACAAGTAATTGGCCGAATCGAACTGAAGCCACAGCAACGTACCTGAGCGTATTGGTTGGAGAGACAATGGCCCACATCGCACCCGCTCCACGATTCTCCCCTTTACCATTATTTTCGTCCTTATTTCTTCCGTTTGTCTATAGTACTGACCACAACTTCCTCGCTCAATTCGCTACACCTACTTCCTCCTTGGAACATCAATCGAACCGGGCAGGTCTATGGACACAGCAGACAGTACAGAACAGTACACACACACACACACACACACACACACACGAGCATGGAACTACGGTTCAAGGAAGGGGAGACGACCGGAAGAGTGATATACGTTTTACGCTCGACCTGCCTGCTACCTTGCGGCGAAGAAGTGAAACTGCTCCCCGCGGTATAACAGGGTCCCACACGGATATATAAAGTCTGAAGAAAAAGAGGACAGAGAAAAAGCTGGTCCAAGTACAAGAATAACACATATGGAAGAAGCACCGGGACATATTTCACGATGTGCAAAGCAAAAATCTCACCACCACAAACTGCAACCGTAAGTGAACTATGCGTCGATCGCTTTCCACTCCGGCAAAAATGTGCAATAATATAGCCCAGTTCTAAGGGAAGGTATGCACGAACTGAGGCAGCATTAAAAGAGCCGTTTCCTTACTTGGTGCAATTATGAGATAGTACCTAACTACCTACCTACCTACCTACCTACCTACCTACCTAACTACCTACCTACCTACCTAACTACCTCTCTCGTAGTTCGCTGAACCGGAAGTATAGGACAGTTAATATCAAAAGAACGTTAATGGACACCATCCTGAACCAGTTCCATCCACCCACATGCCCCAAAAACCTCTTTTTAACCACCTTCTTTGTCTTCCACGTGGTTACACTTCATAATGTCGTCCAGTCAGAATTACATAAGCAGCTCTTTTCCACAATTCTGCTACAAGCAACCCTTCGTAATCTCCCGAAATTTGATCCCTTCGGACGTGAACTGCGAATAAGAGGAGATCCAGCTCAGTGGCACTGTGCCTTTATTTTGTGTTATTTTGGCGTTGCATCTCGGACCATTTGACGCTAACAGTATGAATGACTGCAGAATGAAAAATATAGTAATGATGTGGAAGGAAGCGGTAATGGGCTAAATTGGTAAAGAAATGGAAGAAAGGAGTCGCCCTACGGGAAAAGCAGCAGACGAAAAAATCAGTACTGGAGATTTTCCCACTTTCTTAGGAAAGATGTAATTGGAGTAAGAATAGTTTGGAAAAAATACAACGCGAGTGGCTAGTGGACTACATAACACATGCACAGACATACGCGCGCGCACATGCACAACAACTGCACGACATATACACCTGCACCGACGTAAATCTACAAATGTTCAATTTTCGTCTCCAATCCGAACCCTGAAAAAACTGAGAGTACTACTTAGTAATAGTTAACAGAGCTTCAATTTTAAAATCAACAAGAATCCAAACTTATACTTCAACAATGTATCAGGCCTAATCTTGTGTAACATTCCATTCGATTACGCTACAACAGGAGACACGGCGCACACACAGTTGTATCCTCTAATAAGTTGATTCTCGTAAATCTAAGATACTTTCGCGGCAACTACTGGACAGGCAATTACAGCTCAAATAAATCGCGCTGATGAACAAATGTGTACGCATAATCAAGAATTTATTAAAGTAGATCTCACTGTACACCCAAAGTTTAGGGCGCCTCACTCTGTGCGCTGCATCATGTGTAAACGTCACAGGTTAAACGCCAGAAAAATAGAACTCCCATTCCCATACAGACGTAACCTACTTATTGCTTGCAAAAAGCGCATCGTAATGCCTGATAAAAATCTGTAAATACCCAGCATGTATTCCGAAAACTGCAATGAATAAACGCAGGAGTTTATTAAGTAATGCGTTAAGCCAGATGTAGTCCCAGCAAGCTAGGGCTTAGGATAAAAATGTGCATACAGCGCGCGGTTGATTAGCCACCTCGCTTTTATATACACATTTCAACCTTTAATTTAAAGCCAGTTCAGCAATGATCAGAAGAAGGGCTACGGATTCTGACAGCTATACCAAACTACCGATCGCGCGAACACAAAATGACGTTACGATCTTACGAACAACCCACAGCAGAAATTAACATTTCGGAAGGAAACAATTCGTCCGAATTGTATACCTTGTGACGTCACGCCTTCTGGTAACTCGGCAACCTCTCCCAAACCAGGAACTTCGTGGACATTAAAACTGCATCTCGAAGCCCTTCAAACGAGGGCTATCACCAATCTAGAGACGCGCAGCGCATGAATTTCGAGTAACACAACTTTCTGCATCTAGCGTTACCCTAACCCTGGCAATGAATTGCAGCTCGCAACTGTTCACTACGACATTTTTGCGCGCAACGCAAAACCTTCTTCTTACCCACTTCCTCATTTTCTTCAACCGCGGGCGACTACCTAACCCCAGTTTTCCGCTCTCTTGAACATAACGCCATCTTACAGTGTGGTAACATGGCCCATATATTCTGTAACAGCCCCTATATATGTTGCAAGGGTTATGTTTTTGCACACTTGGGTAGAAGGGCCGAGTGACGGAGTGACTCCACAAGAAGAGTAGAGAAGAAGTGGAACTAACTAAATAACAGCTAATTGACTTTAAATGGAAGACAAGCGGGGAGCGAGGGCAGAAGGGACCAAATACGATATATGGCAACTGAACAGCACACGGATTACGCTGAGCAGCACAAAGGAGTATAATCCAATGAACGACAAAAAAGATAACTATTCCGAGAACACACAAAGATTCCTAAGGCCGCAAGTTCTAAGGTTGTGCCTCCAGTTGTCACAGGCAGTGGTGTTCACTTCCGAGGATGTGAGGCAGTAAAGGGTGCTGGGGGGAGGGTATTTAACGACGTTATGAACTGCTACGAGTATACAGCGTCGATGGCCTTTAAGAATGAAATAGATATGGAGGAGAAAACAGAGGTACTCGGAGAAAATCCCATCCTTGCGCCACTTCGTGCACGACAAAATAAAAAATGGCTGCCCTTAGATCGAACATGGGATAGCGTTGACAAAGACCGACGACTGACCGCCTGTGTGGGGAACTTTTGACAAAAGGCTGTAACCAGTCTATATCAGCAGCAGCACGCGTCACAGCCGTCTGAAAAGGCGGGGGTAGCTAACCAGGTATCGGTACTGCAAAACAGAGTCATCAAGTTATCACAGCTATTTGCAATAATTTCACCAACCAATGATATGATTTAAAAAATAAACAAATTGTTTATAGTTGCCGTCAAACACAACAAAATATTTGACCTTCCTTACTTCAATGGGGACATGATATAAAATCCCACTCTCGGACTAAACACGTATTCATAACGCACGATTTGCAAGACCTCTAACGCAGAATTTAATTCTTACATTCCGTGATGGAAGTGCTCAAAATAACCCAAACGTCACACCATCTTAACTTCATCTCAAATCGGTTTCGTTTAGAATCACGTGGAACAAAATAGTTGTTAGCAAGGACAAGTGTGACGGAAAGCTCTCAATCAAAAAACGATCATCATGTGACTGACAGTAAGCTTATATTAGTCACGGATCAACACATCTCTTGGATTTTTTAGAACTACTAGTAACAGCAGAACGAGTAAAGCGAACAGGCATATTCAGAATGTGTGTGTGTGTGTGGGGGGGGGGGGTTTTTCGCGTTCAGTGCACTTACCATAAATCAAACTGGTCAAAGTTTATTTCGCATTCATCATCATAATCAAGAGCTAAAAACAAAAAAGACTGCTCACTCCAACACATATTACAGAGATTTTTTTCCATTAAATCATAGAAGTATATGGAGGGTCGTGGCTATTATCAAAGCGAAATGGAATTGTTCAATACACGTGACATAAAAAAACTTATACGAATCGGCAAATAATTCCTTACGAAGTGCCAGCTTAGCTTATGTTAAGAACCACATTTGGTTTGGGGCTTTCAGAACTACATCGTTTGTGCAATGCCGAGGTGCAGGATGGTGCAGGCTTACTCGAAAAGGCCGCCAAAGCGTAATTTAAGGCAGTTACAATTCGATTGAGATGTGCGGACTGAGGGGCGGAGAGAGCCAGTTATACAGAACAACACTGGCGATGTACGTACGTACACACGTTAACACTAAGGCGTCTTCGTGTAATCATCATCGTTGCCATGGAAAAGCAGTAAGTTGTTACAAATTCTGAGTGTGTGTTTGTAACCTTAGTTCACTAGCACGCAAAGCGCACGCTCCATATCATATCTGTGCCCCTCAGGCTGTATCATATTTTGCCATATTAATCTCATGTACACAGGCCTTCACGCAAAGTACACGTTTCTCTGAGCAACATTTTCATCAAGCTCGAATTTTCTCAAATTTCATGACAAGACATTCAGTGGAGGCCGAAGTGTTCCTATGCGTGCGGACGGACGGACACACAGACATGAGAGAATAGCCACTTTTCGCATTTTGCGAACGCGCCTAAAACTCAGAAAAGGTACGTTAATTTACCCCTTAGGAGCCTGAAGCTCATTCAATATCAAAAAATCCAATTTCCCACCTCACACAAAACAACCAATCGCTTAATGACGAACATGGCGATAACAGCTGCATAAGCCTAGAAAACTGTACACTCTGTGGTAAAATGTGCAGCAATTTCTATAACGCTAAAGCGGGTAGTAGCCATTCATATAGTAGACACTGCATGCTAAAGTGTTAATCACTGACTCGCTGTCTGCTAGCACTATCACACAGACCTACAATGCAACAATGAAACAATTCAAACGAAAAAAGGAATCACCTCCAGTTATCACGGTGTTTCCACTTTTCGTATGAAACAAACCGTACCCCGTACCAAAGCTATGTCGTTTATCGGGAACAGAAGAGGGTTGCTGGCTGGAAGGGGACCGGCTACAGTTACTAATGAAACCTGGCTGGATGCCCCTCCGGGGGATGAAACTTAAGGTGAAACTAACTGCCGGGGTGGAACGAAGTGGGAGAACTGAATCCGAATTTGGAGGGTGGGAGGGGAGTACGGTGAAGTTGGAAAGGTAAAGGTAGCAGGAGCAGCAACCAAATAAACTGGATATTCGATTTAGTAATCTCCGAAATAGGGAGGGGAGAAACCAAGCTCGAGCGCATCAGAGACATATGTCGCCGTGCCCAGAGCTCAGCAAACTTTACGCCAACCGCGAAATCGTGGTTACCGCGCTGCATCATGTCCCAGGTGGATTCCAGCGCTACGGCTTTCCCTATCCTTACTCAAAGACCATAATAGACTCCTTTTGAACAGCCACACAATATCGGCATTAATCGAAGGCTTTAGTACCTCAGATAACACAAAACAGAAGCCAAGATGTTCACCAACTTCGTGTACACGGATTTTCCAAACACGTTTAACGGCTTACGTGTATTAGCTACTGGTCTTGTTATCATGTAAATAAAATATTAGAAACATGATGCACAGATTTTCCAAAACTCTAGGTGCCACGCCAAACTTCTAGGCTTCAATAAGGCGAAACGAAACAGATTTCATACTGGGGACCAACAAATATTAGACACAACCGTACAAAATGTTGTTCCCACGACGACCTGACCCTCGAGATTTCTGAATCATTTTTTAAGTACGTGAAAGCCCACCACACCATAACGAAGAAAAACTTGAGTCTCTCTACCCGATCCTCGGTACGTTAGGCAAACAGAATCAGTCACAGTTAATCTTTAATGGCATCTTCACAACCCTCACGAGTCACTGTCACAAGCCAGTTCAATCCGGTACGCAGCCTAACACCATGCTTCTTATAAAAGCCTCTTTAGCGACTTTTATAAGAAGCACCCAGGTCTAAAGTCAGGCTTTCAAAACAAAATTCCGTATGCAATTTTCACCCACCCAATACCTAATAGTACATCTGTGCTAGCTCTTTGTAAAAAGACCGCTGTATTTCTTTCCTAGCGACCACTAGTAGCCATGGTTGTTGAGAGAAAGGTACAAAAATGGATCTTAAAAAAAAAAAGGATGGGGTACGTGGGCTGAATTGATCAGGCCAAGGATATTGACAAGTGTGGGGGAGGGGGGGGGGGGGTCTTGTGAATTCAGTAATGAGCGTTGGGGTTCCATAAAAGGCGGTAAGTTTTCTGACTAGCTGAGAAACTGTTAGTTTATCAA
>Ga0136643_10005045_pt1 | contig 18472 bp, 11 predicted proteins | sample TergutLab28metaG_FD_96883 | JGI IMG/M metagenome (GOLD analysis project Ga0136643, IMG submission 96883) | Labiotermes labralis P1 segment gut microbial communities from Petit-Saut dam, French Guiana - Lab288 P1 (version 3) (version 3) | ecosystem: Host-associated > Arthropoda: Insects >...
AAAAAAAAAAAAAAAAAAAATGTAAAGACAAGTAATAGGACATAATGGTGATAATAGTAAAATGGACTATAAGTGCATTGTGTTAGATTCATTAATATGTCTGATGTGCAGAATACTTGGATAATATTAAAGGGATACAGAGGGTACATGAGTAATATGAAGGTGAGTGAGTGACAGAGGAAGACAGATGGCTTTAAGCAGAGGAACCATCTTTGAATGATGGAATCTGAAATATGATTATGTCAAGATTACTTCGTTGTTAATTTAATAGCACTTTCTGAACTGAATAGTTCATTGGTTGTCAAATACAAGGATCAATGGCAAGGTAGACACATAGGCTTGGATATCTTTCCCACTGTAGGAAATTATGCTAGAGAAAGGTAATAGATTAAATTCCTTTCAGTTAAATGAGTGAGATACATGAATATTTTCTTTTACTAAATTAGTAAGACTGCTTAAAATTTCACAGTAGAAGCTATTTTTAAACATGTGTAGGAAATGTTGAGACTAAAAATATCTACACCTTCATTTCGGAAGAAAGAGTATATTACCTAGACAATATGCCTACGTTCAAACTGTAGCGTGATGAAGACCAGCCGAGGACATGTGGGCACCCTGGGCATGTTAATAATTTAGTGCTCCTTAAAACCAATATTCTTTAAACATTTTCAGCCTTTGGCAGCGCTGGCCAACTTTTTTGCCCAAACCGTGGTTAATTTCCAGATATCTTCTTTCATGTTTGGAAAACTGAATTTGCTAGCACCATATTTCTGATTAATCGAGTTACACGTCAGTGCCTCTTATAGGTTGGCACCTGGGCAAATGCCCATCTGGCCCTCCCCTTATTGTGGTAATGAAGTTCTATACATTCTCATTCTTTCATCTTACATAACGTGTTGAACAATGAAGCATGTGTTAAAAGAATTAACTTGGTTTAATATCACTTGTCAAAAGAACATTTCATAATGTTTTGTTTTCATGGTGTTTGTATATATGGTTGACTCAAATGTTGTCATATTGTGCCACTTGTAGAAAGAATTCAAACATCATAACTACATTATTTAAACTTGTGTTGACACTGCAGACTGCAAAGTTAAAGTATAACAAATCTCTTTTACCACATATTTAAAAATTTAAAGATAAAAAAATGCAAACTATAAGGAAATTTTTTATTTGCTGGCCTGTTGTCACCAGTTTTGAAGAAATGTGATTCTTGCCTATTGTGATATCTCTTAAGGGACAATGTTCAAAACTAACTCAGACACAGTTGAAGAATTGAAAATGGCAACTCAACACCCCAAAAGCATGTTAATTGGCAGGTTTTGAAACAAATGGTGTCAAACCTTCCATGTGTGCTGCTACTGAGAGTTAATTGCATACTTTTATAATTTGTTTAACTTCTTGTAAATACAACAGCATCACATCACTCTTGTTCATATTGCAGTGTGCATGTTGTAGGGGTAATGAATGCAGCAGACTACTATGGCCTCGATGAGCTACGCAGAGCCTGTGCTGGGTTTGTACAGTGCTGCATTAATGTGGACACAGTCTGTGCACTTCTGGCCTCAGCTGAACGCTACATCCAGTACAAGTGCACCAAGTCGCTAGTTCAGAAGGTAACAAATATTTGTTCCTAATATAGAGTCCTAAGTGGCACTAATTCGGATATTTCTACTCACTTTTACAGAAGAATTTTCTTTTAATTTATGTTCGCTCCCCATTCACTCCATCTCAGTTTCTTTGATTAATTGAATTGGAGTGACATTCATGCATTGTGTAAACTTTTCTAGTCTCTAACTGTTTTAACTTTCTCCACTGTTCTCATCATCATTATCATTGCCATCACCATTGTTGTTGTTGTCGTTATTGTCGTCGTCATTTTGTTTAATTTTTGTTGTTAATCCTGTGTTTCTGGTACTAGAGATTCAGTTGTGTAGTTATTAATTTAGTGTCACCACACATTTTGCAGTACTTACAGTGTGTTGCAGGTACTCTTGTAGCAAGTCTAATTGCTTTCCATATGCCTACTTCATTCTGATGGCTATCAGGATTTTCTTGCTTTACATTATGAGTTCTTGTGTGCTTTCATTACTTTATTTTTATTGCTATCATTCTAATCTCACACTGGATAATGATATGTTTATTCTAACTTTGGGGAAGGTTAAAAAATAAGACAAATGTATAATTCTTCGCTGCAGTCATTATGTTGTAGAAAAGTATGGACTTGGAGACAGATGTCTGCAGTAACTGATTTCTATACTTGTCTACCAAGTTTATGTTTCTTCAGCCCTATTAATGTCTTATATATGTTTTGGCTGAAATTATTGCGGGTATGTCTCATGATATATTTGTTACAGGTCCTGGAGTTTGTAGATGAACATGGTAATGAGGTTCTGAACCTGGGGTCCTTCACATTGCTGCCACAACATGTGGTACGTCTAATACTGGCAAGAGACGAACTCAGAGCTGATGAGTTCACCAAGTTTCAGGTTAGAAAATACAAGAGGTTTTATATTGTTTTAAGCGCCTAACCTAAAACTTTGGTGAGTGTGGCAGAGACTAACAAAGAGACACCCATCCTCTGTGTGTTAATGTATTTTTAATATGATATAGTCCATTTATTTTATATCAATACAGGTAACAATTTCAATCAAGATTGAAGTCTGGCTTGTGACACCATGTAGTTTGACAAATGGTACAACTATTTCAGAGCCATCTGCTGCCTCAATATTCAGTGTATCCTGGAACCACACTACATATCATCACTTTTGAAAATACTGCAATTTTGATGCCCACCACTGAACAGTACAAATATTTGTGGTGAATGTGTCCAGTTGCAGTCATACTGAATTTCCTGCACTCTGCTTGTCCTGTAAAGTTAAGAGTGTCACCTTTTCATGAAGTTGAGATAAAACTTTACCATAGACCGCGGGATCAGTTGGCTATAATGGAATATATGGACATTAGGTATGAACAGCTTTTTATACATTCAGTTTTAACAAAATTTAATTAAATATATACTTTATACTTTTATCTGTACTATACAGAACAGGTTTTTAATTTCAGTAAGCATCCATTCTTTGCCCGTAGGGTGCTTTCCTTGTCAATATCACAACATATAGTAGCTACAACTGTAAAGGATGAATATCGCTCAGATTAATAAATTAAATTTTACTCAGGTAATTTAAAGAATGATTTCAAATAATGTTTTATGGCACATTAAAAAACTGGGCTGTAGTACTTGCACATAACTTTAACAGCTGTAGGCACCTTACATATCATATCATATCATATCATATCATATATCATATTTATTTTCTTTCCATAAATCTTTACAGGATTACATAATCCATATGGACATGGAAATCGTCATATTTGTTGGGATTAAGGGGTGAAATCAACACAAGTGTGTACAACAATCACATGGTTATTTAGTATGATAAATATAATAAAATAGGACAATACAGATTGTTTAGTGTAATAAAATAGAATAAGGATACAAATAAAAATAAAAGTAAAAATAAAAATAAAAAATGTGCGGTAAGTTAGGAGCAATTAGAGGTGTTCTTTAAGTAGGAAATTTCCCTTCGTTACAGAAAGTGGTTGGATGTATACTGACATATTTATAGTACAGACTTATAAGTAAAGAGAAGGAACATGTGTCCCAAAGCCCTCATGTGTCAATTTAGATCATATGTCAAAATCTAACTTTGGAGTTCAAAATATTCATTCAAGGAATAAAAGGAATTTTCAAGTAAGTATTTTTGTAACAATGCTTTAAATTTTTTTGGATTATCGGACTCTGCTTTTATGTAAAAGAGAAGCATGTTAAACACCTTAACACCTATATTGGTAGGAATACAGGGCATATTTGATATCTTTGTATTTTCTCTGTTAATTCCATGGTAGGACATACAAAACAGAACAGTTACTATGTGTGGGTTGAATGAACCTTAATATGGTGGAGGAATAAAAAAATTGTGTCACATTTGAAAAGTAAAGTAGACCTTTCTACTCACTTGCCTGTATACTGCCACCGGGTGTCAACTCCTGCCTCCAGGTGTCAACCCAGTTGCAGTTAACAAATATATCTACCCATCTATCTAAAAACAAATATCTGTAATATTATTTGAATTAATTTTTTCTTTACAGTGGTGCATTTACATAGTAACTGCATGTTGTGTTTTTAGGCTGCTCTTATGTGGGGCAAGAAGTACTGTGACAGCAATCCAAACACACCACTGAAGGATGTGATTGGCAACTTTTTGGAGTACATCCAGTTCCACAAGATCCCTGCGAATGTGCTGATGAGGGAGGTTCATCCACTTGGTCTAGTTCCATACAGCATCATTATGAACGCCCTGGCCTATCAGGTGATGCAGAGAATTCCATTCATTAATCATGACATGGTTATATGCAATGGTAGTGCAGCTGCCTGGCTTAACTACCAGTTGCAGTGAGTGCAGTTACCTGTACTGTCTATCCATGTGAATTTTTGTAACTGTCTCTCTTATCTAATTATATAGAGAGGTTCTACTACCTGCCCTATTTAGCCATTGACACTAGAATGGCACAAGTTGTTTGCTTTTACATTTCCTGCTGTGGGATTGTGTGAAGTTTGGCACATTCAAGAACATGTTTTGATTGTTTTAATAAACTTTTTTCAACATCCAAATCTAGCAGACATGATGATTTTGAGCTTTTTCGTCTTGTCATGTCATATGTCATCCAGAATTGTCACTGGTGATATATCAGCATGAATCAGCTACCTTTGTGACAGTCAAACTGTTTTTTTTTTTGACCAGCATCCATGTTTTGTTAAGTGGAGTGCCATGCATTTTAATGTCATTGAGATGATCAGTGTTTAAGCATTTGCTCAAAACTTACATTTTGTATTTTATGTTATAGTTGCCTGTGTTACAACACTACATAGTTTGGTGCTTAGTTACATTGCTTTAGAAGTGCACACTTCTTCCAACTTCAAGGTCCATGTGTACAAGTTTGGGAAAGGGGCAGATTATATAGGAGAGGTGAAGGGTACCAATCTGCCTCACCTTTTCAGGGTGTGTGGTACATGTTAAACTGTCCAGGGCCCTGTCATCTCTTACACCTCCTTGGCTGTGACTGGCCACGACTTGTGTTAGCTGTGACCTGGTTTCTCCCTGCCTCTCATACATATCCAGCTCTTTTAATCAACTTGGCTCAGTTCCAACTTGAAGCTGGTGTCAGCAGTTTCCTCTGAAAAAGTTGTAACCATTTTACAGAGTAAACAGTGTCATCACAACCCAGAAGATTACAGTTTGTATCTTAATTGCTGTGGTAGACACAGAACTTCAACCAAAATAAACTTGTTTTTTTCATTGCATGTGTAAGATTTCTACATTAGTTGTGGGTGTTTGTTAGTGTCATGTCAACATTTTGTGCCACAGTCAGGAATTTTCTGGAGTCTGTTCCATGTTTTGACTTTAGATGTGCATAGATAGAACTGTTAAAGGCTTAGTTTCACCAAGCATCTCTTCTCCTGGCATAATTTAATATGTCCTATGAACTGCAAGGAATACTTCTACAGTCATGACTGGTGATTACTTGATGATTTGCAATGGGACAGTCATGGTCTGTTGTATGATGCAGACATTCACCTGGTGAGACTAAAGAGAACCACAAAAATTCTTCGATAACCAGTAATCTGGCTGAGATTTGAACCAACTATGTCCTGATCTGCTTGCTTCACTTTCTGTTGCTACTGCACAAGTGTCAGCTACTTCACCTTAACATTGCTGTTCTTGCAGCGCTTTCCTTGAAGGTTGTGACCATAGTAGGATCATCCCATTGTCTCTCTGCAGAGAAATTTTCCCTAACCATTATGCAAATTAAATTCAGTTCCAACTCATTGTTTGGAATTATATTGGAAGGGACAAGAAATATTCAGTACTGTGTCTTTTGTGTCTTACTAATAGCTGTGCCAGTACCTGAGGGTATATGTGGTGTATTCAGTGATATTTGTCTGTTGCAAATGGGCTGGTTGCAAGGGAAGGTAAGTGAATTTCTAACTTTTTCCAGTGTAGCACACCATTGTGTGTGTTTATAATATAAACAACCAATATTATCTCCTGTCAAACAACAACCTGTATGTATATTTCTATCACTTATGTGTCAGTACATATGTCAGCCCTAATCAGTCATCATCAGACTGTGACTGCTGGTGAATAATTGAGAATCAAAAGCATATTTTCACGCTTGCATACTGTTAACATATCACACTTGGCCTGGAAATAAGAGCATATAACAGAAACTGTTAAGTTTTCATGCTTTTTCCCTACAAGAACGCTGTTTATTGCAGGCAGACCCAACAAGTGTCGACCCCGCCAAGCTCTCCCCCAACAGAGTGAGGCGTACAGGACAGGGTCGTTCCATGTCTGTGCAGAGTTCACTGGATCCATATGGAAGTAATACAACCCTTAGTTCCAGTGGAAGCAGTGAGATGGTGAGCTCTGAGGGAGGTGGTATCAAGCATTCATCCAACTAGGTGCTGTGCCAGCATAAATAAATACAAACGCAAGGTCTTCTCAGCCAGCACCACTTACAAAATTGCCACAGAAAATTCTTCAGCCATTTGGTGCATGATAATCTTTGCTGTATGCCTGAATCTTGTTTATGTGAAGGCTAATATCAGTGAATGGAGAAAAATGCGTAGGTTTGAAAGGTTTCCATGTGGTAGATATATGAATAATAGTTCAATCAATTGCCCAGTGTTTCTTCTACTCATCTATACTGTAGTAGAAGTTTTTTTTTAAACAGTACACATTAAGCACATGGAACATCACAAATCAGAATCACTGGCATTGTGACACTGTCCTCTACAACTGTTGAAACAAATGTCAGGGATGTAGAATATGTTCCTTTGTACTGAATGGGTGAGTCCACTGGATATTTTGATGAATCTGATATAGTTTGGCTCGCAGAGACTATTGGCCTATGCCAGTTTCCTGCTCTTGTTTGTTGAAGAATGCAGTGTATGAAATGAGAAAGCAAACCTCATCATACAACTTTGACTAATGGGAAGGCCATGAACTTTGGTTGTGTAGTGCTTGGACACATGAAACCTTTATCACATCCTCCATATATATGCTTTGAATGCCTAGGACCTACACATAAAGACAACGATTCATTAACATTATGTACAGTTTATACAAGAAGACAGTCACATGTGATAGTAAAACAAGACTATTTTTTGGTCCATATTTTACTAATTTTAATTTATATCAGTATGTATTTATAGTTCCTCCATGTATAGTCTGTGTTGACTGTTTTGGCCTCTGCCTGTCTAGACAGGTGTAGATGTGTTCCTGTAGTAGGGGTGTCCACAAAGTAGTTTTTGTGAAACTCTGATTTTAGGGTAGCTGAAGAATGATGGTTAGCAGACAGACCCAGCAGCTTAACATGTGATTTTTGTCACAGATGGTACCAATCATTCTTCACATTTAAGAGGTTTTTATCTTCAGTGGCAGGGAGGTTTAAATCTGTGAAGAGAAAAATATGCTTGCATTTGTGAACAGAAATTACAATTAGAAATGTCTGATAGGTGGATTGGGAGCTGTAAACAATCCGTGAAGATAATGATAGGTGGAATGGGACATGTAAACCATCCATTAAGATAATGATGTGTTGTTTAAATGTGTGGTAGAAGTAATGCATATTTTTGAGCATTTGAGAATCCCAACATTTAAAATAACAACATTTTGAGATGCCCATGCTGGAATATGATTTGCAGGGGTTGAAATCACCCCTGTGAAAACTTCAAAACTCACAAACAAATCTTTGGCATAGGATAATATCTCATAACAAAGCAATAAAACATACTTTTATTCTCCTATGCCAAATACGAATTGTTCAGTGTGAAATTCTGTATTGGTAAATGAAAGTTGGAAATAGTAGGAGCATTTTACTCTTAGTGGAATAAAAATAGCAGTGCATACAACGGTAATAATGATAAATTACTATGTCCAGAAAGAAATCCAGTTCATTGTCACAATGTAGACTAAAATTCTGATCACCTTCTCTAGTATACAAATTAGTAGGCCCTAATCTGTATAAGTCTTTCTGAATAATTCTTCAGATATTTTGATACCCTACTAAATTGAGTATTTATTATTTATGAACAATGCACATCTTTCAACTCTTTCACTGTGTTTGACGTCATTTCTTTGGTAGCTTAAGGTTTACCCATTCATCAGAAGCTGGAGCACATACAGTATTTTATCCAGACGCACACACAGACACACACACATGCAGACACGTGCAAGCTGTGTGTGTATGTGTCTGTACAGATATGTGAATGTACAAATATTTATATATATATATATTTATTTATTTATTTATTTTCACATATTACATTGAATTTATCTGTGGTGCATTATGATAGAATTCCTTTAATCTGACACCTGGTAATTCAACACTCTTCATAGTTTGACAATTGAGGAAAGTAGTTTTGAGACTGGAACTTCTGCTGTCCGTAATTCGGGTGCACATGCTGATTCTATGATTTTATGTTGGTCTAACTAGACCTTATGAAGCCCATCAGTTGTTACAAAGGCTTCAAAAAAATAAAAAAATGAGTTCACAGGATACTGTTTGCAAGAGGAAGCAGATAACTTTGATTCCTCAGGAATTTGAAATAATTAGGTATCTTGAGTGTGGCAAAAGCTGGAGAAGTTATGGCTTCATATAACACTGAATTGACACCTGTCTATGACACAAAGTAATGGAAGGACTAATTAGGATTGTTTATTGCATGAAGTGAAAGTGTGAGGGACCTTTTCAAGTGATGGACATTGACAAAGCCTAAATTAGAGCAATTGGACAAGGAATTGTATAAGTGGTTTACAGCAGTGTGTTTTGCAAGAAAACCTGTGACTGGACCTATGATAATTGAAAAAAGTTAAGTATTTTTAGATAAATGTAAAATAATCGGCAAATGCACATTATCTGAGGCAGGAGCAAAAAAGTACCTGTAAGAACAGATCAGTATAGATACTACCTGATAATCTGGAATATTTGATTATCTGTTACGTGTCTAGTACTGTGGGTTTTGGATTAAAAGAATTCTACTGCGCATTGCTTTCATACTGTAAAATTTCTCAAAACAAGATACCAGTCAGTATTACACCTGTACAGCTGTTCAACCCAAAACAATGAAAGGGTTAAACAGATGTTCTCTGGACATAATACAGTGTTTTCTTTGTCTCTATTCTTGTAGTTACAAAAAACGAGCAAAGAGAGTCTTGCTGTGGTCAACAAGGTAGAGGTCTGGCACTCCACATCCATGTCTTTGGTTCAGTTGCCACCTGGCTCATCAGTATATATAATTTATAGACATGCTGCGGAATTTCTTCACAGTGTTGTAGCTACAATGGTGTAAGGCCCATTTAAATTACTGTAAAAGTGCAGTATGCAGTACCTTCAGATCTGTCACCCCTTCCTGTTCTAAAGAATGATCCCCTGTAAGTCAGTCAGTATGGTGTTTGCCTAGTTCTTAACTCTGTTCTAAGAGTTAGATTTCTCTCCTTTATTGCCACGACCATATGGACCAAACCAATGCAGCTCCTTTAGTCGAGGCATTTTATCAGATTTTGACCTGTGACATGAGAGTTCAGTATTTCCCTGTGTTTAGTCTGCCTGAATTGCTTATCCAGTGGGTACTATTGACATTTCCTTCTATGGGACATTAATGGCTAGAGCATGATTATCTTCCCACTGTTCCCCTACCAAATATATTTGTTGGCTGGAAAGAAGACCTTGTGTTTCACTGCTCAGTGTTACACAGATGTAGCAGTCCTCATGTTTGATGTGAACAGTTGAGCCAGTATGTGGAGTCCTGATATTTATGTTTAGTCTGTTCATGAGCTGGATATTTGTTTGTATTATGTCCTTTTCTGTTCCATTGTATATCTGAAAGCTTTCCTGATACCTCACTGTCACAGAACGGTCATGTGACTTACAGTTACCCTTCTCGTATTACACACAAGATTCCTTGGTCAAAAAACAGTGCATTTCTGCTGTATAAATTTTTATTTTTTTCATAACACCAGTTAAAATAAATTATCTTTCCACCTCTTGATGTGTAGAGACAAATACCTGTAGTTCTAAACATTTTCTAGTATTTTATGAACTAAATGCACTTTCAGTGCATGCATGGAGTAAATAATTTTAAAATACCTATGATTCTGTCCATAAGAGTGTTGAATTTTTGCAACCAGTGTTGCCTGCATGTACAGGTCCTTGGTCCGCCATTTGTAAAGTAAGATGAATTCCAAATTTAAAAAAAAGTGATACTTTTTTTTAAGTTTTAATACACATACTTCCTGATGTTGTATTTTATTATGTTGGTCATTTGACAAGAAGTTGCTCTATGCATACAATTTTAGCAAGTCAAAAATATTTCTTACCATCTCTAAATAGGTAGGAAATGTAATTATATTTGTTTTTGTTATTTTCTACATCAATAATCCCTTACAATTTTTTTTTATTTGTGCTTTTCCAACATAAATTCCCTCAACCTTCTTTAAAAAGAACGACACCATTGAAAAGTTATTTACCTCAGTATCTAGTCACAAAGAGCAGAACTATCTGCACCGTTGTGTTAGAGTTACGTGGAATGAGGTTGAGTGAGAGCTTTCAGGTTTACTAATTATTTAGTATGTCAACCCTACAACAGATGGAAGGAGCATCCTGTTTGAACCTAATGCAGTGAGTGTGTCAGTTTACTTCTGTGATGTTCTTCACACAAGAAGTTCTACATTACATTGTTTCAACGGAAGGGTAATAAGGAGACTATGTCTGAATTGGCAAGAATCCGTATGCATATCTCTGATGGTCGTATTGTGTGCTGTTCCCCACCCCTTTCAAAAAGCCCCTTTTGTTGTTGTTGTTGAAGTTTAATAAAAACATACTGATCACTTTAAAAAAAATAATGTAATAATTCTAGTAACTGAATGCATGTAGACAATCGAGAATTATTTTTTAGTACTTTGATAATATTACATCACAAGAACACCAAGAATTGTAGCAAAAAATAATTGATTTGAAGACTATAACAAAAAGTATGAGTATCATAACTGCAGGTTTAATCTCTCCCTTCTCTCTCCCCAACGCCCAACGCCCAACGCCCAACCCACCAAACACACACACACATTCACTTCTGCATGGTTGAGGTGATTTCTGCCCCATATTTTTGACTTGAGCCTCATTCCCACAGGGACACGTCTCTCTTGCTTGTATTCTGGAAATACCAGCTTCCCTGTTTGAAGTCTTTCTTCCTGTACTCCATTCATTCTGAGGAAATGTCCATATCTTAGGCCACTGTCTCTCCCTTGAAGTAGCCCCAACCTACCTTCATTTCAGTGTAGACTAACACTAGCTAATGTCACTCAGCTCTAAATAATTTTTGTAATTCCTGCTACAGTGTTGTTTAATCTCCTATTTGCTGCTGAAGCTACCATTCCAGGCATCATGGTGTTGGGAAGACTGGCCCATTTTGTGCTGAAGCCAGAATTGGGCTGATTTCAAGAAATGAAATAATTATGTTAACAGATGACCCTGCATACAGATTTTAAATTAGGTTATCATTAGCCCTGATGAAATCCTTCGAAGTGCCCCATTGTAAATTACCATTAGCCTTAGTGCTCAAAACTTAGTGTTTTTTCCCCTGTCTCCTGATGGGATTTTATTACTGCATTGATGCATTTTAAAATGCATGACAGATGGAGACAGTGAGCTATTTTTACCTATTTGGAAAGGAGTAAAATATATTGACTCTTTATTTTAATAACGGATTAAGGTTTGGGGTTGCAGTTTGTCTGGGAAGGGTTAGACAAAAGTTAATGATTGTATGTGACATATCTTGAGAAGCGTTGGAAGTAATTTCCACAATATGGTATCAAAGACAAACTATTAGTAATATATAATGCAATACAAGCTGTCCCATTTTTCCACTGCACTGTTTGAACTGCATATGTTAAGAACATGGAGGTGGGAAATTGATTATGACTACTGAGTAGAGCAGGATATGAAAACAAAAAGTTGTTATCTGTTTGCTGTACCTACATGTACTTGAAGAGATGGTTGCAGCTCTTTCAGGCTAGCTTAACTCAAGCCTGTTGTGTCATCCCCACTTAGAACACTTAATTTGGACATACAAATTATTGGTGATCATACATTATGCAGAGAAAGGGGAGAGACTGGGAGTTATATATGAACAAGCAATTTCCATATTCACAAATGTCAAGTACAGTAATGTTATTAGTTGTTGCTTGAGAACCAAAGTTTGTGTTAATAGCTTATATACATCTTCACAAGATTTAAAAGAAATTCTGTGTATGGCTGAAAGATTAACTGTCCAAGAAAACATTATATGTAAGTAATGTATGTGTATATTCTCAACTATACGGATGGCATGCAGCTTTAGGTCATACATATTTCTGCTTCACCTCATTTATAATACCAACACATTGCGGATGGAACAGAGTTTCTTGTACTTTGTTTCTGCTATGCACAGTAATATGTTACTAAGGAGCAGCGATTAGTTTTATGAGCAAAAAGTTTTTAAAATAATATAGTGTAATTCAAGAGCTTAGAATTCTCCTCTATGAATCGCTATTTTTGCGGAGTGATAATAGTGTTCTGTTATCTCATTGCACAATTTTGAATTCTGAGCGTTCTTTGTCACACTCTGTGCCAATTATATGTATGATGTTATCAAATTAATGTTCTTGAATTGAGGGCAATGCTAAACTTGCAGTTTCTAAAAACAGACACAGGATAAAATATGCAGAGGTTAAGAGGCTTTATTGATATTGAATTAGATAATGAATGAATGCATTTGCATTTATTCAAATTTATAAGTTTTTTAAAAATAATTTTGTGTGCTGACACATAGTTTGGTCAGTAGGTGCTGAAGTTTCAGAGTACTGTGTTGTTGTATTTTCTGGATTTCTTGAAATTGGAGGTAGCATGGCTATCTGAAGCATTGGTACCTATCTGCCAAACTACAAGACATCACATCCCAGAAAATAGTAATCTTCAGCTGAGAGTGTGGTCATATTTCTTTATAAAACTAAACCCGAGAAGAAAAAAGAATATGTCAGGAAACCATGCGGTAGGGTGACCAGTGTCAGGTCATGTAGTTCCCAGAAACAGAAATAGGACACCAATTTCTGAAATATATGTAAGGTGCTTCGCTGTTTTCCCCACTTTGTTTGAGAAAAGAAAAAATTTTTAAATTGCATACAAGCATTATCTTCGGAATGTGTCAGAGAGAGGGATGCAGAATTTCCACCACAATAATTTCTGAATAGTTTAGTCTTAATTTACAGTGCATTTATGTGTACTCCCCATTTGGTTCATTGTCTTATGTTTTCCTTTATTGTTTGTCAGTACAAGTATACACAATGCATGAAAAATGAGGGGCATGACCCAGTACATTAACGGACTTGCTTGGATATTAATCTGCATGTTGTTTTATTTACATTAAAAATCTGGTCTCCCTGTTATCTGTAATATGCATATTTCAAGTGTAAAATGTAAAACCTATAATAATATTTTAAGAATCCTCCCCCGCAACCCCCCACCCCCCACCAATATCATTCTCACATGTAGGTTATGAGTGAATATACATGAGAAAATGTGCTAATATGTCTGTAATGGCATGCGTATGTGTTGTTATGTTCATCACATTCTCTGCCCCAAGTAGTTTATTTGAAAAAGAGGGTGCAATGATTAGGCTGTGTTTTGCACAGTAGACAGTTCTAAGTTTTAATAGCAGTCACTGGTTCACAAGTTAATCCATAAAATATTAAGTGTGATTTATGTGTAAAGTAAAGTAAAGATGGCTGTATTCCTGACAGTATGACTAAACCAAAAATATATTCTACAGCAAAAGTTGGATTAAAAATGGAATTTAATAAAAATTGTTCTTGATTTAAAAAACTGACACAAACTACATATCAGGTGGACTGCCAACAGAAAACTTTCCCATAGGCCCATCAGGACAATATTTTGGTAGTGAGATTTGAACAATGTACAATGTACACAATAATTAATTTATTTTATTGAAAAATATGTTTAAAGGAGTATTTTCTTTCATTATTATTTTTCAAGAATTGGAGTCATAGGCTTGTCTTTTTTCTGTAACATTTAGGGTCCAGAGAATTCTGAAATGTTGAAGATAAAGAGTTTGAACCTGGAAAATCTGTCAGGAAAAAGCCTTTTATAGGCACATTGTATCCACACTGTCAAAGGATATTATGAATTAATTCTGGAAGTCTTCCATAATGTGAATTTGAAAGTCAGGAAGTGTCAGGATTACTGTAAACAAATTTTAATTTTGAAATATGGAGTGTATTGTCACATCACAATTTGCAGCTGATTAGTTGAAATCCTTTCATTGCTAACGTCACTGTCCACACAGTCACGGGGAGAATTCTAACTCTTGATGGTTAATATGTGTGTGTGTGTGTGTGTGTGTGTGTGTGTGTGTGTGTGTGTGTGTGCATGTTTAACATCAGGAATCTAATGAGAGGCTATGCATTTCAGTAATTTATTTTATAATTCCTTAATTTTAATAATCACAGTTCCTTCATAATTAAATTTGTAAGGATCATACATTATGTTTCACTATTTGTCAGTTTCAATGTACATCCAAATTTCCTTCGCATTTTGTGGTTTATGTAATGTCTGATAAGTGTTTTGAGCAATTTGAAATATTTTCACTGCTTATTTTTTGTTGCCATAATTATCATAAATTGATGTCTTTCTTGAACAGAGGGATGACAACACATTTTGCTTATTTATAATTATGTATTGATGTTTATTATCTTCTGAAATTCCATTTTGTTTGCATATTACTTTTGACAGGGGTTTCTATAACGTAGTAACATTCCCATCCATAAGAATTTAGATGATATTTGTGTGTGTTGTTGTTTAGAGTGAAATCAAAGATCACTTGCTCCTTGTTTCATGGAATGCATTTGTGCAATCTTGTGTTACAGTGTAAAAATAAAAGAGATGTTAGGGAAAAACCCATTAAAAGAAATGCCACTTAAATTGTTGCAAAGATGTTCTGTACATGGTATGAAACTGACTTTGACAAGTAGCTGTGGCATAAACACACTTGGTCAGATGTCAGGCAGCAGCCTTTTATTAATAAGACAATTTATTAAGCATCCGAGGTTGAAATTAGCATGATGTTTTTATTTTAATTTGTGCCCAATGTTTGTTGATTTTGAAGATGTACCTAAAAAATATTGCTTGACCTCTTTAAGTATCAGCACTTGTGTAATAAGAATGTCACTGATGATACAGTCAGTTTAATTGGGACTAAAAGGGCTGAAAGTTGTTTGATTCCTTATCAATATGGAGATGTAATGTAATGTCCTTTGAAGTGCATCTGTGTTATTCTACTTTAAGACACACTGTTTATACAACATAACATTTTGCTTTATTGCATAGAGATAAAATTATGTGTAAACTGTTCTCAGAGGAAATAATACTGTACGTGATATTACATACATACAAACATACATATATACATACATACATACATATATACATACATACATAAATACATACAAACATACATATATACATACAAACATACATACATACATACATACATACACATACATATACATATACATATACATATACATATACATGTACATGTACATATACATATATACATATACATATATATACATATACATATATACATATACATATTCATTTACAGATCCATCCTCCGCACAAGTCGAATTGAACATTGAATTCATCATGAAAAATGCTAAATTGCAATATGCAATCAAGTCAAATAAATAAGTTAAAAATTACATGAAATTAGTAAGAACATGATAAATTACAAAGAAAGATCATACACACACACACACACACAATAATAATACATGTTAAACATGAATGTTCATGTGTCTACTTCGTTATGACCAGCAGATAGAAATTCCTCAATGCAATAAAAGGCATTTTTAACACGGTAGTCTCTTAACAAAGTCTTAAAGGTTTGTATAATGTTACAATATTTGAATATATTTTGTGGTAGCTGGTTAAATATTTTAACAGATGAATAGTATTTATTTATTTATAATAAATAAATAGGTAAATAGTAGACACCTCTCTGTATTGAGGAAAGTCTTACTGAGGATATGTGCAGTTTATTGTGCTGCCTTGTGTTCTTACCTTGAACAGAACCGTGAAAGCCCTCTGTAACACAGAATACAAAAGCACAACATGCTCATTTGTGTACTGAATGTGTTAATACATTTCAGTGCAAACATCAAATTTTGATTTTGGTTTTATCAGATGAACAACATATAAGTACGTTATTTTCAGAACATGAGGAACCTTTTTTCCTCAACTTTGCCATGTATTTGACTCACAGATTTACAACATAAACTGAAATGTGAAATGGAAGGTACCACACTACTTCCTTAATTTGCAGAAGTGGCAGCATGGACAGAGACATAGCAAAAGATCCACAGTTACTGTCATTGCCGCACAATAATATTCTTTTTCATGCTTGAGTGACGTGTTTTGATTACTGGCCAGGAAACTGTCATAACTGAGGTTGTTCATGGTTTTTCTCAGTTCTTCCCATGAAGCCGCAGAATAGTATCCCAAATTGGACCACAGCCACTTCCATATACTTTTTGATCTATTTTTAGGTGAATGTGCAAATCAGATACAACAGCAACTGTTGACTTTGTCATGTCTGTCCATCTGTAAGAATGTCCACATGGAACAGCACAACTCCAACTGTGTGGGGTTTGTGAAATTTGTCAACAGATCCTGATTTTATCTCAGCAAGATTAGTCTTTATAATTGAGACAGACTGTGTTGTCTGCCAGGTACTACCTGCAACCAAAAAAACGTTCATTATCTAAATATAGCTGTAGTGTTATGTACAAGGAGAAAATATCTCACTGTTTTTGTAATACTGATAATTTATTATAGATCTTTCACTGAGATCATGTTTTGTATAGAGCATAGAAAGATGCATTTCAAATAGGTGCTCAGATTTTTAACTGAAAATAGTTATGAGTTTAGAACTGAGGGACAGTAACAGAGTGAAAACGTCATACACATCACACTGCAGACACTGTCCCTCCAACACTACATAATATGAAGCTGTTACACCACTGTTACAAGAAAAAGAAGTAAATAAAATAACCTGACTTTTTGAAATTATTTTCACTAAATAATATTGGAAGAATGAGGTCAGGAAATTAAGAGCTGATTGAGGTCAGGAAATGCTTGCTATCATTCGGTGCAGAATCTTTTGTCTTCCAGGTTGCTATCCAAAAATTTAAAGATCAAAATAAATAGAACTATAATTTTGCCTGTTGTTTTGTATGGGTGTGAAACTTGGTCGTTGACATTGTGGGAGGAAAGGAAGCTGAGGGTGTTTCAGAATATGGTGTTGGGGAGAATATTTGGACCTAGGAGGGACGAGGTAACGGGGGAGTGGAGGAGACTGCATAACGAGGGGCTAAATATTTGTACTCCTCACCCAATATTGTGCGGGTGATAAAATCGAGAAGAATGAGATGGGCTGGCCATGTGGCGCGTATGGGTGAGGAGAGGGGGGTGTGTAGGGTCTTGGTGGGAAAGCCGGAGGGAAAGAGACCACTGGGGAGGCCTAGGCATAGGTGGGTGGATAATATTAAGATGGATCTCCAGGAGGTGGGATGTGGGTATATGGACCGGATTGGGCGGGCCCAGGATAGAGATAGGTGGCAGACGCTTGTGAGTACGGTAATGAACCTTCGGGTTCCGTGAAATGTGGGGAATTTCTTGACTAGCTGCAAACCAGTTGGCTTCTCAAGAAGGACTCTGCACCATGGAGTAATTAAGTAAGTAAGTATAAAAGTGCTAAATTGCAAGCAATGTCACTTGCTTATGTAGAGAGGATGTGGAGGAGCTGACTGCCACCCCTCACTCCTCTCACCCCACTCATTATTTTTAAAAATCACCTACTGTTTAGAAGGTTATCTTCCATTGTGGCACCTGTAGTTTTGAACAACAGTTTCATGGTAGTTAGGAAGGACATGCTGATAAGTGAGATTATGTGACCCATAGAACATTATTATAAAATCAAGAATTAATTCTAATAAGTATTGTTTGTTGGTGTCCAAACACTTATAAAAGAAACTGGGCAAGGAAATTTTTCTTTTAATGTTTGAAAACTGTATGATGTATCAGTTTCTGCTGCAGGTGGGTTGAAGAGTGTGTGACGACGTAACATGATTTATATAGGGTTATAGTATTCTGGTAACGATTTTTTTTTTGGGGGGGGGGAGGGGGGGGGCACCTTTCTTTTTTTACAAAGTTCCAGATCTGTAAACAAATATTTTTACATTCAATACCATGCTTCTAAACTTAAAAACCTGACTCTTGCAACTTGTAGATC
>Ga0136643_10005048_pt1 | contig 18465 bp, 11 predicted proteins | sample TergutLab28metaG_FD_96883 | JGI IMG/M metagenome (GOLD analysis project Ga0136643, IMG submission 96883) | Labiotermes labralis P1 segment gut microbial communities from Petit-Saut dam, French Guiana - Lab288 P1 (version 3) (version 3) | ecosystem: Host-associated > Arthropoda: Insects >...
AAGGCCTTCATGTGCCGATTGTCTTAAAATCTGGGAGCCTCAACCTCCTGGAACCCTCAGGGCCTCTCCAGACCTGTAATGGAATTGCTTTACCTTTATACTGTACACGTGAAACACTGATACACTAAACAAAACAAAAGTATTAGGACATCAAATAAACTGGAATTTCAGCATCCTACTTGGTGAGCTCAGCATCCCAGCTGTAAATGTAACGTCTTTATATCCCTGCGCTGAAACATGAGTGTGACAATGTAGACTGCAATGTCATAAATGTAAGCGTATATCGCCAGTTTCATATATAAAGTGTCTTGTTTCTTGCACCCAGTTTTAAGGTTCTGCTGGCACCAAATAACATTATTTACTACTGCATGGCACATATCTGTCCAAACACACATGTCGCGACGTTACAGCACCGTCAGACACAACGCACCTGTCGAAGCTCTCTCCCGGCCGTAAAGAGAAAGAAGAAAAAGAAACTTAGCTCTGAAATTCTATGTTGTTTTTAACGCGGGCAGAGAGCGAGTGGTCTAGCCTGGTTACAGGTGAGATTAAATGTGAAACAATTCATCTCTAATGTATACTCTTATTAACAGAACGAAATTATTAAAACGTACGCGTGACAGCAATAGCAGGTTTTATCTGCACCAAATATCCACGTGAAGACTCTAAAAGACAGTGGAGTAAGTGTTTTACCTACAAGACCTGGGAAGCAATTTGAGGTGGATTGTCGAATTCAGGCCACTCCCCTTTTACAACCCAGGAATGGGACGCTTCCTCTCATTGGATATGAGGTAGTGAAGAAAGCGAACAGAAAATTCGACCTACTATGTAAACAATTCCGGCCTTCCTATCTCAGTTACCACTAGTAGCTGCTACCGCAATTATAATGTAGTTTAATCTTAGTAATTGACCAACTTAATGCACGAATTCTTATTTTATAATACGTTTATTGTATTCATCTACATGTTTCGAGCACTATGTGTTCATCACCGGGAGGTCAAGATTGTATTATACAGCATCTGGTATCATCACAATTTGTAGGTGGCCGACCGGTGCGCAGGTTGAGAGAGGACTCACGGGACGGCCACCTACAGTGTGTGATGATACCAGATGCTGTATAATACAATTTTGACCTTCTGATGATGAGCACATAGTGCTTGAAACATGCAGAGGAATATAATAAACTTATTACAAAACAAAAATTTGTGCATTAAGTTGGTCAGCTACTAAGATTATACTGAGATGCACGGTCAGCAAAACATCAAAACTGTAATGAAGTTTATTTAATCTAAGTGTAATGAAGCAGAATGTGCGGTGGGGAAAATTAAGAAATATACGAAATTCGGCCTTAAGACATTAGTTTGGCTGTTCCGAAACTCACGTGGTGCAAAGCGTTGGGCCCTCTTTCATTTTTGTCGTCTCACAGAGCAAAATCTCTTACCGACGCATACCTATCACTTGTATGAATAAGAATACCCAAACCTCGTAGTATGAACGAAACTTTACACTGAGAAGATACATTGTGGCCTTTACAAACCTACTTTCATACAAAAATCTTCCAACTATATGTAAGTTTTAGAACAGTTTATAAAATCATATCTAATCAATTTACTGGTACACTCATTGATCTCCAGCGTAGTAGCTTTAAACTGTTTATGGATAAACGTATTTTTCCATCAAATACAATAAAGTTTTTAACTGCTGGTCACTTTTAAACCGATATGTTTCATATTTTTTCATTCAAAGTTTACGTAATTTCGACACAAATATTAAAGATTATTTACCAGCATACAGTCATCCCTCGCGTTTATCGTGTTCGTACTCAAGAGGTTTCGCAAATTAGATGGTTCGTCCTAAGAATAAAAATATTTCGTCCTCACAATTCAGTGGACAGAAATATCAGAATTGTGCAAAACCTCCAACAGATCTTTGAGCAGTACTGCATTATACTCAAGGAGCTAAAGAGAAAAAGATCTCCCTCCCACGATGTTACTACAAAGAAAAGAAAGACACTAAAATTATTACTATTATCAATAATATTCAGCTTTTCATTTTTCGCGGGTGCTCTTGGAAATTAATCCCCGCGAGAATCGAGGGATGCCTGTGTAGGTGATTTTTCGAAGATTTTCATTCATAGACGGAGCCTGTTGGACTCTAAAATGTATTTTGTAACGGACATTAATATAATTGATTAAGACATTTTGTATACAAAATAATATAAAGCACACCAAACTCGTCCTTTATCAGAATCTTAATAGAACACTTATATTGTCGATAAAAGATAATTAAATTTTACTTTCATATTGTGCTGATGGGTGAGTAAATTTATTGATAAACCTCAGGTTCGTTTATTCACAATCTTAAATTCTTGTGCAAGAGTCAATCCGTTCTTTAAGAGTGTTGTTACGAGATATGTTTATTAAAACTCTGATCGTCCTACAGTTTCTCTTCTGGTAGGCTATTCGGATACGAGAATGATTTTAACAAAGCTTTGGAATTGCTGTAGCAAAGCAACACGTGGATTTTGGAGGCATCGAGGAAATGGTGGAAAATCTTCCGGATTTCATATAGTGCAATATGCTGTAAGTTCGATTCTTGATACTTGCGCTGTGGATAAAACTTCCTGAAGAGTACGCACAAGCCAGTGAGATCGGCCTGCCTTCGAAAGACAAAGAGACGCCTACTTATGTTAAGCTTTCCGTGTTAAAACCAAAGATTTTTTGGAGTTTTCTTTTAATATCACATTTTCTATTCTAAATTTTCATCAGGTGCTTCCATTAATATACTGCTTCAGCATGACTCAATAAATCAATAAGGGATATAATCAGATAAATGAAAAGTCACTCGTCATTTGAGTGTAGAAAATTAACAGTGCGTTCTTAAACTGTTACAATATTATCTTCAGTGTGGATTCATAAATATGAAATATTTATCCAACATATAAAATTCAAAGGACTCAAGGGTCCAGTCTTCCCCATTTCAAAACACAAATTAAAATAATTTAAGCTAGACTCTTTCCACTTAGCAACACAAATCCCTGGTTCTGTTTCAAGGCGGGGCCTTTAAGTTGTAAAACTTCTAAATATCATTATGTGCCAATAATAATCACACGTAGTAATCACAAAGTGTTCGACTTCTACAACGAAGTTACAATAAATTTTAAGCTCATGGTTCCGTGCATCATAATTCAATGTTAATAAAATTCCAACCAGATGCAACAGTATGCAGATATTTTTATTAACATTGAAGTTACAATATTTCTGCACACACATAACCTTAAATTCTATGACTTTTTCAAAAGGTTTTGTCAGATTTCTACGTAACATCTTAGTGCTATCTGTTCCGTGTTCTACAGCTCATGTCAATGTAAGGCTAGTTAAAACAAATTTCACCTAGAAATAAACAATTACCGTACTAGACGTTTTCTTTGTTGCTTTGTTTATTAGTAACAAGCCACAGTCTTAACGCTCACTTCTTTACACAAACTTTATTCATGTGTTGAAGTTGGTCTGTGCTGTAAGTAATGGGATTTTCTCCTATTGTTTTCGTGTGGGAGAACAAAGCAATTAATATACGTCTCCCTCACATCGCGTCGTATCTCCTCCTCTGTGTCCTTGAAGCTCTCAGATACATAACGTCCTATTTACTGTTTCTTCCTATCACATTATCAGCTAACTCATGACACTATATTCGAATGTTCGTCCTTGTAAGAGCATCGAAAAATCCTTCCTTTTCACGTCCAAGAACCCGTACATATTCTGGAGTATGAATAATAAATTGTAATGCTGGAACACTATTGTAAGGACGGAGCCAACAGACATAAATACAATTAGCGTTGTACTGAATACACTGGGTAAGCATACGGGAAAAAAGAGTCCGCTTTTAATTTATGGAATTAGTACTTCTCATATGTCGGGCTGACAGAGTATGCACGCGCTGCTACAAGATCTCTGAGAGAAAGCAAGCGTCAATTTCTTCTACCGGAGTGCCGGCGGCAAGTTTTACCTCTTTTATCTTGTGGCTGAAACATGTAGCCGTGCTTATATGTAAAATAACAATAAAATAAAGATTAGTTTCGTTGGTGGTAATTAATAACTATTCTTTGAGTGGTGCTGTTTTGCACATGCTCGGTACTCAGTCTTTCTTCAAATTTAGGATGTACTTCACAGACATCACAATTTCTGTTTCAGTTATACATGTCTTGTCGGCGTCATCTCGTTTATGGCACAGCAGAGTGCTGTAAACATAGCAATCCAAATGTGACATCACAGATAACCATGAAAACCAGGGCGTGACTCACTCATTCACATCAAGCGCGCAATATTGTATGTGCGGCAATTGCATTGAGAACTGACAAAATATGACTCACACGTTGTTAATAGATAAGTATGGAATTTATGGACAAAATTTTGACTACCCTTGAAGAATTCAGATCCATGGTGTGTTTACTATGACAGGAAATGTGGAAAAAGTGTAGCATTTATTTGAAAAATAATTTCATCCAAAAGTATTTAAAAATTTATTTGTCTGCTCATAAAAACCTAATCCCTCTCTCTCCATCCTAAAGATTAACTGGTTAATATTTTTCAGAAAGTAATTCGTGTCTTTTATGAGAATCATACGAAGTTTTAAGCACAATCTGTACGCATTACGCGTCGAATTCTAATGTTTAAGTAGGAATCACTAAGACTTACAAGCGGACAGATATTTTAAAAATGGATAGTAAGCTACCTTTTGTTCACTAAAACACAGCTTTTAACTAATAACTAATACTCCACTTTCAAGATGAAATACTGTATGCTTAAAATATTTCTCTGGAACTAAAAGTGTATATCTGATTACTTATTGTTACAGTATGGAAGAACTTGCCCTTTTCCTGTTTCCTGTGAGATTGTTATAATTATTTATATCTATAATACTCTGACAAATGTCTACCTATACCTTTCGCGCTTCTCCTAAGCTCAATGAACACGAACATGCATCTACTCTAGAAACATATCAGATTTCATTCTCATTTCAGACCCCAGTGTTTACTAAAGACTCACAACCATACCAAAGGTATCAAAGTTTCACGAAAATAACAAAGTAATAAGCAAATATTTCGACACTCATAAAACAATCTCGGTCTCATTTTTGCTTGCAGTCTGTTCGCTTTCGTAACTACTGACTACTTCGGTCTGACAGCTAATTTGAATGCATGTTTTATTTATTTTTGAATCTGGGTCACATATGGCAACACAAGATACTGTTTCAGACAGCGGTACGTTTACACAGAAACCGCTCTTTTTATTCTCAAGCTTTGAGTGGTGCACTATCTTCCGACGCCAATACATACGGCAAGACATATACGTATTACAGCTTATTCCTTCCCAATGCCAAATTACCTGGTATAATAACAATTATAATAGAGGATTTCCTACTCAGAACAAGCGAAGTGGTTTCTTTTTGCATGTTTAAAAATTCTGTGATCTTCTGAAAAAATTTTGATGTTTTGCTGACCGTGCATTTCAGTATAATCTTAGCAACTGACCAGCTTAATGAAAAAATTCTTTTTTTTTTAAGTATATTATATTCCTCTACATGTTTCGAGCACTGTTGTGCTCATTATCAGAAGGTCAAAACTGTATTACACAGCATCTGGTATCGACACACACTGTAGGTGGCTGTCCGAACGGCCACCTACAGGGTGTGACGATACCAGATGCTGTATAATACAATTTGATCTCCTGATGATGAGCATAACAGTGCTCGAAACACGTAGAGGATTATAATAAACGCATTAAAAGAACAAGAATTTGTTGCTTGTTGTTCTTATATGTGTGTGAGATAGAGAGAGAGAGAGAGAGAGTTGGCCTCTCGCATAAAGGGAAAAAGCATAGGCTGAAGGTTTTCATGGAATGGGTGATAGGAAGCACATTTAGGAGGAAGAAAGTGGAGGCTGTAGATAACTACACAATACGGAGCTTTTTGATTTGTGCTCCTCACCAAATATTATTCCGGTTATCACAACAAGAAGCATGAGATGCCCTGGTCATGTAGCTAACTTTGGATATAAGATAAAGGCATACAGATTTTCAGTTTGAAATTCTGAAGAAAAATGGCGCTTGCTAAACCCAGTGTACATAGGAGTATAATATTAAATGGACTTGAAGAAATACGATGGGAGGTTGTGCACTACATTTGGGAGGATGGGGTAGATGGCAGTGGCAGTTAATTGCAAACAAGGTAATGAATGTACTGCTTCCATACAATACATGACTTTCTCTTTTAACTCAGCAAATATTCGCCCTCCAAAAATGTACTCTGTCCCATACAATAAGTTTTCAGCGGCGGTTTGACCACGTACCTCACAAGGGGGACACAAATGTAGTACTCGGAAAGTCCTACACAGTGTTTAAATATGGGTCATGTGTCGTTGGATGTAATATACAATTTACGATATTTAATGTCAAAGGTCACTTGCATACATCGTATCAGGAAGTCTAACACGTGTAACAATAGGAAGGCAGGAGACACATGATAATAGTTTATATTGATTATTCGATTTTCTCTTGTTATGCTTTCACAGAAAGCGACTGCAAACTTTCCGCCAGTCAGTCATAGAAGGGGGTGAAATAGAGAATTCGTAAATACGGGATACCCAATTTATTACACATATCTGACGTGAGGAATTCACATGTTTATTTCGGGACAAGATTCTGATATTAGCGGGAATCTACTATCTCTAGAAACCCAAGTAGCAGACAATCCTGACTTAATATATGGCTGATCTGATATGCTGGAAGATTGCGTGGCCCTCAAATCCAACTTTGTGACATGTAGCATAATTTTATTTACCAAAGGTAATAGTCAATGTATCTCTCTGCTAACCTGAACAGGTTCCTCTGACTCCAAAATTCTGAGACTCCCAAAATTTCTAGACAATCAGCATTTAAAGGCCATAAAGTTGTCAGTCTTACCGACTGGCCGCGTTTCCCCCTTAGAGTATCCACAGTGCTCATTTCTGTTAGACGCTGAGTCGATCCCAGGGCCATAGTGCGGCAGGAAGAATTAAGTCAACGTAAAATCCCAATGACTCCATCAGGAATCGCACTGGTGACCTGCCGACGTTTAGCACGGTACCTCAATCAACTGGGCCACCGCATGCCTCTCTTATAAGAGGAATAAATTAAGAGATTACAATAATTCAAATATGTGTAGATGTCCTGGTTTAAATTTTAAACAACTTGCCAAATTTTGCGAAACTTGAAAGGGAAATGTGCCATTGGAAGGTTTTCTTAATTCCCTACAACCGATAATAAAAACATGACAGTCGCTCAAAATGCTGAGGCGGGAGAGACTGTCATTCCTTCAGCAGTGTTCCACAGACAAGGGCCAGAATTCTGCCAGACTACGTTAAAAGTGAGCTTTACATTCGTCTGGGCTACGACCCCGTACGTACTAGTACATAGCTACCTACGCTCAAGACGAGGGAAATAGTCCCCGAAACGTCGGTAACTACCTACTAATGTGTACGGCGTCATATCCTTCATGGTTGGCGTCTTCATCGCTGTCGCTGAATCTTCACTTCATATTTGGTTTACACAAGCTTCAGGGTTTATATTCGCCGTGCGGTAACGGCAACTTCTCCCTCACTTATGTATGGCGTGTTATCTAAACGCATGTGGCAGGCTCAAGAAACAACTCTCCTTAACACTTAACCCTTTAAACACCGAGTTAAATCCCATCTCCCATTTGCTGGCATTGTTAGGAGCTCACCCTATACTCCACATTAGCAGGACAAGGGTTAAACGTACAGAGAGGGATGAATAGGTCTGGATAAAGTATTCTGATATTCCCTGTCAACACAAGACTGTACTCAGTGATCGTTCATATTACGTTACTAACCAGGTCCCTTAACTGTGGTTTCAAGAAGTACCTAGTAATTTTTTCTTGCCCTACCAGCTGGATGATTTCCAAGACGTTAACACTTTTAAATATCGCAGGAATTTATTGTTTCTTCCACACACTCTTCCTCTGCAGCCTACAGTTAACGTCACAGTTTAAAACCTCTGACTTTACTAGCGCCAACAAAGAAATGATGCAGTTAATCCAACTCTCAACTCCATTTCACAGTCGCATGCAACTGATTATCAAATATTTTGTTATTTATATATTGTTTTACAGATATCATAAGATTACTGATTATGTTGAACCTCGATGCTTGTAAGGAGCGAAACTTGCCTCTTTAAATTCCGAAGTAGGAGGAAAAACTAAAAGCAAGATACTTGGGCGTGTAGTGAGAAAACTACAACCGTCCGAAGCAAGAAATCCAAGTGCATAAAAATTAACCCCTTACTTTAGGGTCAAAATCCCACGTCTGCTTTACAAAATTGAGTCTTTCAATAATAGGGTTGTATTGCTGTGTATTGTGAGAATCACATGTAAGAAATAGATTGTGTGGGCACAATGCAGATATACAGATTGTTAAGACAATGGAAAGTTCAGGAAACACATTTCTTTAATGCCATGTGTTACTACTCCAATATTATTCTTAATCAGTGAACACAAAGAAGCGCCCCAAGGTGGCCAGTATTTGGAAGAAATTCAAGTTCAGGCGCCTAATTTATATAGCGTCAGTCACTTTCTTTCTGCATCCACTTCGTGCGAGTGCTGCTTACGTCCTCAGATCAAATTGAGAAGGCGAAGCCTTAAAAAGTGACAGGCTTTTATGGATTGCCTCAGTTCTTACAGGCAAGACGAATCAAATATTTCGTGAAGTGACTCATGAGAGTCTCTAGTAATATCAATCTCATTTTGTCATTAATACCTGTCGTCAGTTTTAGCATTGCAGACTATGTAGCTAAGAGAAAAACGCAACTTGTCACAGGCTTACACAAATATGACGGACAGAAACATATTTCCTAACAATGCAAATATTTATTACTCTTTCGTTTCCATTTCCTCCCCTATAATTTTCTATGCTCAATTTTTTTCTTCTTTCTCTCCTTTCTCTCTCTTGCTGTGTTGTTTACTACATCGCTTCAATGTATATATTTCGTGCTATAAGAATTTTCCCACTTTCTCCCAGTTTTGTCTGTCTATTCCCCCAGTTTTACATTCCTTAATCCCGCATAAAACTTCTTTTAATCCCTTTTCCTACATTCAATACTCCGCCTCCCTTTCTTAGTAAGAACCACAGAAGGCTTGTGGGATCACCTTGTTGTACATTTGTGTCTTCATGTTTGCATTTCAAACTTTTGAACCAGTTCGCTGATCTTCACGAAATTTAGACTACTACACCGCTCAGAAGGAATCATTTTGAATTTCCAGCAATCTATAATAAAAATGGCGGGCTCACAAATTCTGATTTATACTACCAGTTCAGCTCGGGGAAACCCCATCGCATATATAAAACACACAAAAGCGTCTGTTATGATAAGGAGGAAACCTGTACAAACAATTTTCATCCATTAAATGGACAACCCAACGCTCAATTTTATCTCCGTTTCTATAATTCAGTGATAAAAATAGTACTGACAGCCCATTTTTCTGCAAGGACAGACTAGGAGTATTAAACCAACGTTGTCTTCACCATTGCCAACATAAAAGAACTAACCTATTTTAGCATGCATTAACATCAGAAACATAAGTTATGCAATTTTACACCAAGCACACGAAAATTAAGTGGAAGCACATTACACTTTCAGTAGATATCTGTTCTCACGCGTTAAGCCCACAACTTCTTTCTTATGCCTTATTTGCAGTGTCGTCTTCCGCATAGTTTCCCTTAATTTGAGCATGGTTTAAAGTCCTCTTTATTTTACGGATAAGTACTATTAGAGACGTTATTTTCCTTGTACTAAATATTTAAATGTAAGCAGCTGTAGAATACCTCAGTACGAAAGATTTCAAAATTCTCTGCAAGGTGCAATGAATTCAACTCCATTTCCAAAGCACGGGTGCCAATATCGAAGTAAAAATACAAGCAAGAGTGTTCCAAATTTCATATCAAGCCGCCGATTCCTCGACTTTGTCCCGCGTGTTTAATTTTCCCCCCAGCCTAAAAAGTTTTCTTTTTTAAGTCAAACTGCACTGCGAGAAGTGACCTCGACCTTGAGTAATAACACTGAAATCGTTTAAGTGTCCTCGGGCAGCCTGTGGCAGCTTCGTACTGCAGTCAGCGGCATGTTGCAGACACTTCCGACACAAATCGATTTGTGACGTAATTTGTCATTATCTGGCCGCGACAGACACGATTACTTACGTAGGCTCGACTTGCGCGGACTCCAGCTTGCTGTTCGCACGCTGTCCCAGTAAAGTGGCCGCTGTTGCCAGCAGTCCAGTTTCGTTAGCGATATACCCTATCATAAACGTCAGTGTAACGGCCAAGCTGACTGAGGTGTTCGTTATTTCCTTCGGCCATTCCAGGTGAGATAATGCACAGTACGTTGAAATAAATTACAAATTCTTCTTTTCAGATTCTTCCTTCCTTGTCAATTGATTACCACCTTGCAATTTCACTCACAGGTGCATATTTTCTGCAGCGTAGTCTCGATCTTTAAGTAATCAAAGGAGCACTCAATGAAAATGCGGCTGGATCTGTCTATGCACCGCTCACTAATGCAATCATTCTGCTCTATCTCATTACTTCTTTGACTTGGGGTTTCTGGAATTCTACCAGGTTTAAAATTTTACTGACTTGTTGAGCCATACGTGCTCTTGAGGAGTGGTATCTGTATTTTTTTGGTTTCTACTATGCCCTGCCTTTGGTCGTCTGTGATGGCCTGAAAAAAATATTTTAAATGCGGAATACGTTCCTGGGATTGCTGACAGTGGGTTCAGAATAGTCATAAAATCATCAGGCAAGGTATCCGGTATCCCTGCTGTGATTCGAACTGGACACTTACAGAACACACGTCCAGAGTTTCACTACTACACTTACATGCTCTGTTAATCTGTGTTGTCCCGCACTTATACAAGAAGGGGACCATAATATCGGTGAGATTCCAGGGACGTAGATGTAATCAGTTTTGTCACATTTCAAGCAAATATTCCGAAATTCTTAATTCGCTACGTAAATGGTGACTAAATTTTGGATAAACAATTCTGTAATGGAGATTTGAAACAGTTACCGCCCCAGTTACAAGTTATGAGAACAGTGATAACGACGTGTAGTGAAATTTAAAACTCTTCCTGTTGTCTACAGAGCGTACTTATTTTTTCCTATGAGCCTCAGAAAAAACAGTACAAAATGCATGGTTCTTATGGCTGAGACAGAACTTGTTCTCTGTACAGTACGAATACAGTCTTGTGTGCAATTTGGATGCTTTTCAGTCTTCAGGTGCTTAATAAAACAAGTACCGAGTTACTAAGAACGAAGATATAATAAATAAATAAATTCGACACTTGTGACATTCCTAGACATATAAACGCTCTCAATGAGAATGGGCAGTGAATGTTGCCAGAAACTTTGTTCAGTTTAAAGTCTGAAGTTGCTGATAACGATATACTACTACTACTACTACTACTACTACTACTACTAGTACTACTACTACTACTACTACTACTACTACTACTACTAATAATAATAATAATAATAATAATAATAATGAAGGGCCAAATAAAAGAGACAAGAGGCAAAGAAACAGATATATTCGATATTCGAAGTATCAGAAAATCAACTATAAAACAATTGCAAGATATTCTTAATCACACTTTGTGAATAAATTGCTTTTGTCGTAACATTAAGACCTAACACGGGTATGCCGTTGGTAAAACTGGAAGAGCGATGAGAGCTTTATTTTAAATCTTCACACTTCCTTTGAACATCTCTTGAAACTTCGTGACTAAATATGTATTTTCGCGGAAACCATGTAACATAATTGCATACGGTTTGGATGCACAAATGAAATGAAAATTTTTAAGGGATCGTCATGTGAAAAATAAAATCCTGACGCATATGTGTGTGTATATATACAGGGTATTTCACGACTTGTGGACATTACTGCGGGAGGTGATTTCCTAGGTCTTTGTAATCAAAAAAGTTCATATAAACCCGTGTCCGATTTTGGACGGTTACGGAGTTATGATCGCTTAAAACTTAGAACAGAAGGTAAAGATTATTGACAATAAACGGAACAAAATAATAAACCAACATAATACATGATACATTTTAAGTATAAATGTAAAGTTAACTTCGTGAAATTACCTTAATTTGAACTGATCTGTGCTTAAAGCTGGTTTTCAAAAAATGCCACCGCTGGCCGCAACACAGGCTGCCGCTCGATTGTGAACTGCGCGGGTTGCTCGTTGTAGTTTCCGCTGGCTGTTTCTGATGCGGTCTGCGGCATCCAAAATGCGACTAAGCAATTCATCTCGCGTTACCACCTTCACACTGTAAACCAGTTCTTTCATCCATCCCCATAAACAATAATCCAGTGGGCATAAGTCTGGAGACCTGGCTGGCCAATTGTGTGGACCGCCACGTCCGATCCATCGACCAGGGAAACGATAGTTCAGAAAATTTCTAACCTCGTGTGAAGAATGAGGAGGAGCTCCGTCATGCTGGAAATACATACGACCTCGTTTATTTAAAGGCACATCCTCCAAAAGTCGGGGCAATTCCTCCTGCAGAAATCTGAGGTACTCCTCTCTTGTAAGACGACCTTCCAAGATGAAAGGACCTATCAGCTGATCGTCCAGAACTGCACACCACTCATTGACACTAAAACGATGTTGAAAGTTGTTTTCCACATTGGCGTGGGGATTCTCATCTGCCCACACATGAGAGTTGTGTGCATTATTGACACCGTCGCGATTGAATTGCGATTCTTCAGTAAACTGGCTGTAACGATGCAACTCGCGACTGCCATTGAACCACTTGCAAAATTCCAGCCTTTCAGCAAAATCGTCAGGTCCGAGATGTTGCACTCGCTGTATGTGGTTTGGATACATGCACTCTGCACGCAGTGTTCTCCACACTCTCGTGTGGGGAACACGAAGATGTCTCGCAATTCTTCGCGTACTCGCACGTGAACTGCTCTGTACCATCTGAACAATGCCTTCCTCTACATCGACGCCTTCATTAACATCACGTTCGGCTGCAATGCGAACGCCGGTAAGTGTACCGGTATCTCGCAATGTCTGGTAAACTCGAGTAAACAATCTTCGGGTTGGTATTCTACGGTTCGGAAAACGTTGCTGATATTCAGCTACGGCCTGAACTGAATTACCGTCACAAAAACCGTACACATAAATCCTATCGGCATACTCTGCAACTAAAAATGTAAATGGCATCGTGAATGTAATAGAGGCACCGAGATGAGAATAAGTACGGCACTAACTCTACACTGTCGCTTCTACCGCCCACGCTTTTACGAAACTATGGCCCTACTGTTCTGAACATCAGGTGCCGGCACATTCACTGTAATGTAAGTGATAAGGGTTTTTGAACACGTAGTAGTAGCTCAGTCATGCAGTATACACTGGCCAGGCGAATACCCACCCACCCCGCCTACCTTAAATACCTTTGGAGTGTCGTGATACGGAAAATGGACTGTTTGCAGCTGGGTGTGCGAGTCAGGTGGCAAAAATAATGCTTGCAACGCAAACGATAAGCCACCAAGTTGACCACTTCACCCGCCAGCTGGTTCCGTAACCCGGTTCACACGAGGGCAAGTACGGGAATTAAAAAATGCCCATAACTTCTTAACCGTCCAAAATCAGACACATGTTTACATGAACTTTTTTGATCACAATGACCTAGGAAATCACCTCCTGCAGTAATGTCCACAAGTCGTAAAACACCCTGTATATGTGTGTGTATACATATATATGTGTGTGTGTTTGTTTGTGTATACATATATATATATATGTGTGTGTGTGTGTGAGTGTGTGTGTGTGTGTATACATATATATATATATGTGTGTGTGTGTGTGTGTGTGTGTATACATATATATATATATATGTGTGTGTGTGTGTGTGTAAGGAAGATTTCATTTTTCCTGATTTACACTAAAATTAAATACAGCGCCTGTTATTGACAAAGATGGGGAGGAAGAAAATAGGATTTTCCTTTACCGAAATCATATTTACCATTTTCATTTTAAGTGAAATTTGCTTCCAGAATCCTTACGAAAACTCAGGGTTCCAAGAAACGCCGTCTGAATGCCAGTGTTCTAAGAGACAAGATGAAATTCGTGGGTACAAAATAAAAATTCATTTCTCAGGTTGTGTAATAATAATAATAACAATCCCATAGATATTCAAAACACCACCCAAGTTGTAACTCTAAAAATCCCCTTCATTTATTATGTTCAGGCTCCTTTGTCCAGCATATATATACTTCATCCATGAAACCTCAACTTTCATTTCGTCTGGGGTCTCAGCATCATCCGTTTGTATTACTAACTAAAGGCTTACTTCCAGTAATGTATCTAAATGACCTTACGCTCTTAACACTGCTTCCGCTCTCCCATGTGAAGTAATGGGACACAGAAATACGGATAATACACAATTATTACGGCTCACATTTTCTTTTGTCTGATATACGTGTTTCATTTGCAAGTTTAACTCCGCTTAAATTAAACTATAAATGAGCATAGCTAAACCAGGGTGAAAGTTTCAGTGACGTAGTCACTTACGTCATCGTTATTCCCAGTGTCCTGTTACGATTAAGTATTAAATATTAGCTCTTTCCCTTATTCGAAACAAAGGACACCGACATACGTAACACAGTTTAAACACGAAGTGGCTGTTACTAATGTGTGTAGTGGAATTGTGAATTGAAAATTAAAACGTTTTTAGGAGAAAGTGAATTTTAATCTCCCATTATAAGTATCATAAAGTGTAAAACCTACGGTGCCCGCTTTGTGGAACATTAAACTCATGATTGACTACCTACCTCAAAATTTTAAGTCAAATTATTTTGAAAGGAATTTCTGCCAATGTGCACTTCAAGAATATAACGAGGAGCCAATTGATTTGTACTCCTCATCCAATATTGTGCGGGTGATAACATCGAGAAGAATGAGATGGGCTGGGCATGTGGCGCTTATGGGTGAGGAGAGGGGGTGTATAGGGTCTTGCTTGGGAAACCGGAGGGAAGGAGACCACTGGGGAGACCTTGGCGTAGATGGGTGGATAATATTAGGATGGATCTCCAGTAGGTGGAATGTGGGTATATGGACTGGATTGGGCTGGCCCAGGATAGACAGGTAGCGGACGCTTGTGAGTGCGGGAATGAACCTTCGGTTACGTGAAATGCGGGGAATTTTTTGACTAGCTGCAAACCAGTTAGCTTTTCAAGAAGGACTTTGAATCATGGAGTAAGTAAGTAAGTAAGTGACTTCAAGACTATGTTCAACATTTACCCAATTAGCTTGTAAAGTTTGCTGATAAGTCTCTAAACTGTCTCTTACGTTTCTTAGGCTTCGATGCAAAAAATATCTGAATGTACCTTACAACGCCTCATGCTGTTGTAAGTAATTTTAGAGGGAAAAATTATTTTACATATCACATACTTCATTAGGAGTAGTCTGGAGCTTACATTAAGCCACACAGAATCCACAATTTGTTTATATATAATTTAGTTAAGTAAAAAAAGCCAAATAAGGAACAGGAGCACAATATCTCCAAGTAGGTTCACTATGCTCAACATTTTACAGTGAAAACAGACACGCAAGTGCACGTTTTGTAGCCTGTACGTACAATAAGCACGTCAGACACAGAACTACACGGTGTACACTGTGCTAAGAAGCAGAAAGCAACAATTTAATTAACCCTTTGAAAACGGACAAAGGGAAGAGAGCAAAAAGGGATACCAACTAAACGAGGAATGACGTTTATCTCACGCTTACAAACAAATATTCAGGTTCAGCCTCAGAGAGAACAGATTCCGTGTCCACTAAAATTACAAAGTCGGAGAATGCTTTGTAGAGAAATAATTAGTCGCTATTGTTACATTTATATGTATAAACAAGACCATAAATGTACGTATAACATAACATTGAGACGCCTTCCTACAACCACTGTTTTGCAGACAAGCAATTAGTATTACATATTCTGAATGTGCGTTTTTAGGCTTAGGTACTCAGCGTGAAATGCGCATGCTCCGTATTTTCATCTGTGACCTGCCCGGCTGCACTATATTTTTCCACTTACCTCACAAACAGAATGATTACGGAAGACTTTAAGGTAAAAAGGTAAAGTTCAACCTAGAACAGGCCACGAAGGCCCAGAGGGGGAATAGAAGTATAGCTCTACTGTTTCCTTAAACTGGGCGCTAGATGGGGGTGTGTGGTCTAAGCCACGCCCCGGCCGCCTTACTCCCGGGAAAGACCCGGTACCCATTATATAGGAATCTGTACGGGCCCCAGGGCCGGGTGTGGACGGTCGCGAAAAACCTCGTCCCGACCGGGTTTCGATACCCGGACCGTCAAGCCGTAGCGAGTCGCTCTACCGACTGAGCTATCCCGACCCACTACGGCAAAACGTTACTGAACATAAAATATGTCTTCAGATTTTTTGTAAAATATTTGTCTAATACATTTCTCAATGTAAGAAGAATTAAGCGAGATATCTAATAAATGCACAAAGGTCTTCATGCAAGGTACCCGTTGATATTTTCACATTTTAATGAAACTTGAATTTTCGCGGCAGATATGCGAAAAATACTCAAGTGTCAAAATCCATTAAAATCCATCCATTGGGAGGCGAGTTGTTCCATGCGGAAAGACAGATGGACAGACATGAAGAAGCTAATAGTCGCTTTACGCAATTTTGCGAACGCGCCTAAAAACACGGAAGTACCCTCCACTGTGTGTGGAAAGTTTGAGTTTCTTAGGTGACAGTATTTGGTGCGTATGTTAGACAATTGAATTTAAACGGTCATTTCTTTGTTTATGCAACCATTTTCAATGAAATTATAATGGAACGTATGTAGACCATACCAAAAACTACCCAATCTTTCACGGCACTGATATTCATTACAGACCACAGATTTGAAATCGTAAGTTCTATATGCCAGGTAAATAAACCCGGACTGCGTTACACATGTCTGAAATATCGTGTCTACTAGTAATTTTACATTCTTCTATCTTACACTTTCATAAATGAGTACCAGGTGCATTTCCGGGGGGTAAAGGCGGCCGGTGCGTAAGGCTGACAACCTTACCACAATCCTGTGCCGTTGTCATCAAATCTGGGAACCTTAACTTCCTGGAACCCTCTGGACCACTCCAGGCATGTAACGGGACTGCTTTACCTTTTCAGCTCACACGTTATCAAGTTACCCGCACATTTTACACCGAACGCAGAACAATGTCGACGCCGTCTACCTTTGTCCTATCCGTGCACAAACGTACGACGTAATCAGAACAAGAATTTTTTAGTAAAAAATCTCGCAATATACCACAATAGTCAACCCGATGTTAAAAATTAAAAACAAATTCAAGACATAAGAGTGTCCCTTGAAAGCTGTTTGAGTGGCTGGCAGCACGTTATTTGCCTATTCGTTTATAGTCATGCAACTTAGCTCCATCTGCCTTGACCATATTAACAAGGGAGTGCACAAATGAAGATTTATTCCATTCAGCAAGCAGTGTTAATGGCATTAGAAAATCTAATTTACATATAACAAGGAAAATACCTGCCCTTCGCTCAGAATGTAGTGTATTTCATTTTTCTTTCTTTCTTTCTTTCTTTCTTCATCTTCTTTTTTCACTTCTTTGTATTGTTAGCATGGTCTCTTCTGGCTTTAAATGCTCGTTTCACCTTCTCCAGCGCCTTCCTCGAAGTCATCTTATTTTAGTACGTAATGACCTCTTTGCTAAACACTGATCAATATTGTTTATCCAAATTCTTCTATGCTCATTTTCCTTTTCTTTCATTTCCTTCCTGTTATTTACATTCTTAATATGATATAGTGTATTATAACTTTTAAATATCCTTCACTGTTTCGTATCCATTGATTGCATAATTCCACATCTTTTCTTAGTATCACAAGGTGTAGCAGTATTTAAAATTTCAAGGACGTTGCAGCAATTTAATTTAAAAAATAAAATTTACTCATAAAATATAAATATATCCGAATACTTTAATGTCCCTATATCTGTCGATGAAAATTCACACACTGGCACTATTGTAAAATAAACGTCATTCTTCTATTGGGCCGCATGGAAGACAGGAAATAAAATGCGATTTCAGGCTTCCGCCGCGACGGAAATGAGACATGCGCTTGTACGGAATTTTACGCGGCGTACAATGGTAACCCCGTGCCGACGTTAAGGGACAAACATGTCAGTTCCTTCTTGAAGGGTCCCGTTTGAACGTTTAAGATGGAGCTGATAGGTTTTCCCGAAAAATCGGTAGGGAGTTGCTATTCTAAGCTGCGTAAAATCAGAGAAGAGCGCAGACGTCAGGTGTGTGTGTGTGTGTAGTAGTAGTAGTAGTAGTAGTAGTAGTAGTAGTAGTAGTAGTAGTAG
>Ga0136643_10005051_pt1 | contig 18463 bp, 10 predicted proteins | sample TergutLab28metaG_FD_96883 | JGI IMG/M metagenome (GOLD analysis project Ga0136643, IMG submission 96883) | Labiotermes labralis P1 segment gut microbial communities from Petit-Saut dam, French Guiana - Lab288 P1 (version 3) (version 3) | ecosystem: Host-associated > Arthropoda: Insects >...
ACATACATACATACATACATACACACACACACATACACACATACATACATACACACACACATACACACATACATACATACATACATACACACACACATACATACATACATACATACACACACACATACACACATACATACATACATACATACATACATACATACACACACATCCATACATACAAAAATACATTAGATACATACATACATACATACATACATACTTACATACATACATATATAACCTACACATTTGTATATAGGTATAAATATACGAACATTGGTGTGTGGTATTAAAGATCTCACCGGCTGTCACTCGCGAAAATGACGTATCACCGAGCACCAATTGTTCTTAATTTGTTTCTCTTTATAGCGGTTTCTTTAGCCACGCTGTCAACGTCTGAACAATACAGCATGGCTGATAGATCAGTTATTGTGAATACGGGTTAATGACGGAACGACAGCTGGCGGGAAGAAACGGAAGTACTTCAGAACGACCTGCCGTATTGCCACGCCGTCCACCAATTTAACCCACATGGAATTCCATGTGATCGAATTTGGGACTCCAAAGTGTGAAGTCGACAATTAACCGCCTGACCTCTAGCACATTCTTTATTCCTGATGTCCGTAATTTGGCAGAGGGAAATTTCGAAGAAGCCTTTGGTAGACCGCATTCGATGCCTAAAGGATCTTAACAATTTTAACGGGTGGAAGAGACTAGTCGATTAGGAAGAATAAAATAAACATGGCCCTCGTGATAGGTATTAAATGTGACAATGGTTCTAGACTAAATTCCGGTATATGTAGAAGCACAAAGAAATTTATTGCATAACGTTAAAGTATAAAGATTTTCTGACAGGCGCAAGTGGTTAGCAGCAGCCTGTAGGCCTACATCACAATGCAGATGCGATCAAACGATTTTTTTAGTTGATTTAAGGTTGAAAAGACGAGATTAATTTAAACTCTACAGCAAAATTGTATTTCATTCTGTCCATTAAATTTTTGTAATTCACAATTAAATCTAAATTAAACGAATGCTGTCACTGCTACGTCACGAGTCTTGGCCGATATTCTGAACTCTCCATAAAATGTAACCGTTAGTTCTTTTTTCAATCTGTTCACTGCAGCGCTGCCTTACAGATATAAAAATCGTCTGTTCAGTACGTCCGTCCGTCCGCTGTAAAGGTCGCAGCATTCGAGAGTATTTATGAGCTAACTGACTGCATGGAACAGAAGCTGGTAGTTGCTCAGTTCGTTTAATTCCCTACACTTTTTACCCAAAAATTAATTAATTTCTACACAATATCTGGCATTATCTCTTTTACCGAACCAGACGAATTCATTCCACAGCCTCATATACTCCTTCTTGAAATCCATTTTAATAATATACACCCATTTACATCTAGTTCTCTCAATGGATTCATTTCCTTCTCTTTTTTGGCTCAACCCTTCAACGCCCAGGTTTAACTATATGTAACACCTACTGTAACACCCCGAAGATGCATTTTGCTCATACAATCTCTCCCCACAGTCACCTATACAGCATTCATCGATAGTCCATTCTAATGAGAGCAAAATGTGTTCTGTGTGTCGAACTTACTGACTTTTCTTCCCCACCCACCATACAGCCCAGATCTTGCTCCCTTATATTTCCACTTCCTTGGATGCCTCAAAGATTCATTCTGTGGGAAAATATTTGGGAGCAATGACGAGACAATTGAAGAAGTGACTATGTGGCTGCGAGTACAAAATTCAGACCTTAAACGAAGGAGTAGATGCTCTTGTTTCTTGACGGCGCAAGGCTGTTGAAGATTATGCAGATTATGTAGAAAAAAATAGGTTTGCAACAGACACATCTAGTTATCATACGAGTACGTCCAAAAAGTTATACAATAAATTATTAGCAATAAAAATTGTGTTGCAGAGATTTTTGTGCGAAATTCATATAAAAGGGATTAATTGCGATCTTAAAAGTTTTATAATCCAGTACGCATTTCTGCCATGCATTCTACATGCCGCTCCTCCCATTCCTCTTAATTTGATGAAACGCATAATATTTGGTACAGTACACATTACGGATCACCTCACTAAACAACTCTCTGAATCCTACTGTAACTTTATTGCTCCCATCATCTTCTTATCAACCAGCTATTGTTTCTTACCTTACATTAGATGTATCATGTTCCTTTAAAACCCGTAGAATATATGTCATATGTTAGAAAAAAGTACAGTTCTCGGGATTTAGTAGCCTTTCAGAAGGGTATCCTTTGAAACTTAAGAGATTGAACCTTCCTCTCATACATCCGATGTCCATAAAAAATAAATGGTCAATTTCGGTGTAAGTTTATGGACTAATTCACCCACAAAACACAAATATAAAGTAGACCCAAAGAGATTTAGAAAGCACGCTCACTGAAACTGAAAATGTAAACTCACTGACACGAAGGCAGACTTTATTTTCCAACACCCTAAACATTATTTGAACGAGCATTTAAAAAGCAAACACTTGCATAATTAGTAGCCTACGGAAAATTATATTTCAACTCGAGGAAAAAAATATCGTCAATAGATCAGTCTTTATTGGTTCCGAAATAGTATAATTCAGATACGTGGAATGTGTTGTAAAACAAGATTTCGGGAATCTCAAGTTATTTTCACATTTCAAAGTCACTGTTATGCTAATCATCATGACCATGGTCACCACCCGCAACATCACGGTGTGAAGAGGCCAATTACTCCTCTGTTTGTGTGCTTGAAACCTCTGTCATCAGTTCTTGTGTGATATTCTTACTGATGTGAAGAGGAAGTGTGGCCTCAGGCTACCGGTACGCTAATAGGATTGAGACATATCTGCGTAGCATTGCTTCTGACTCATAACGATGCTGCAAAGGCTCCTCCTCAGATTCATTTGACGCAGCTCGACTATGCAGTGTTTGTGTGTGAGACACAAGGGAATTCTGTTCAAAACAGATGAGTTTGCCTTAGAGCATATTAATGAGTCAGACTCAGTTCGGCCGGATCTAAATTTCTATGGTTACTGTGCCCACGTCCTTAGGTCACCTGCCCATTAGACTCTGCGGTTTAAACCCCACATTTGCTATGGATGTCTATCCGCGTCTTGTTCTTTTCTTTAACTTTTTCTTGCCGTGTGAATGTAGAGTCTCGAATCTTTTTTCCCCAGCCAGTGACGAAGAAGAGGTGAACTGAATAAGCAAAGAGATGCAGGATGGAAAGGGCAGAATTACAATGTTCTGTACAGACCTACATGGAGTGTTGCCAGCATGAACTGTGCGGGACTACTAGCTTATGATTTGTGTATGCAGGATGAGGTTTCACTACGTGTCCTTTACCCCCACCGGATAAAACTGATCTCCACATCTTCCTCGTTTTACAAGCAAAAATACGCTTTTGTTACACATCGTGCCGTGTGTATGTGTATATGTATGTATGTGTGTATGTATGTGTGTATGTGTATATGTGTGTATGTGTGTATGTGTGCGCGTACAACATCTAAATCAGTGGACGGATTTACACAATTTATTGCAAATACCGTTTCTTTAGCGACCACTGGAGTGCACTCCTTGGTACAATTAGATTCAACCAATAAATATGATATTTTAAGAGACAATTTAAACGTCATACTTTCTAATTTCCTATCATCCATTTCTAAGCTTCATTACAACTCTTCTTTCTCCCACTTTCTATTATCGTTCAAAGCCTAGGCTTAGGCTACAAACAACAATATTTTCACTACGAAATACTACAATTTTTTTAACATTCCCTTATTTTTTAGGTAGAATGAAACAATTCGCAATTCGTCTATTTCCTTTTCAATATACCAGTCATAAAATGTCAATAAATTCAGTCCTTTTAATCCTACTCATTACTCGTAGCAGCTAATACATCTGCAGTCCCTGGTGCACTGCAGGACACCACACTGCATGTGACACTAAATAAATACATTTCCTAAACAGCTGACTAGTAACTAACTTCATGAAACAGAATACGTTTTGAGAAGCCAGTAACTACGCAGCCGCTCAAAAAGTTCCCCGCACTTTATGCAACCAGCAGGTTCGTTACTCTGTTCACAAGAGTTCACTGCTTGTTCCAATCTTAATCCAGACTGATCCAACCCATTCTCTCCCAACTTAAGTCCTTAAAATCTATTCTAATGTTTGTCTCCAATTAAGTTTAGCTCTTCCAAGTGGTGTCGTTACTTCAGGATTTATCACCAAAAACCTGTATGCTTCTCCTTTCCGTCCAAGTCCCCGCACTGAGAAATATAAAATGTGAACCTAATCATTATACAACTTTCTCCAGAATTTTCTCATTTTTTTCCACCTTACGTCCAAATATCATCCTCAGCACCCCATTCACGAACATCATCAGCCTATTTTATTTCTATAACGTCAGAGACCAAGTTTCACAACCACCCAAAACAACGCCAGAATTATGATTTTATCTATTTCAATCTTTAAATTTTAAGTCAGCAAATGGAAAGATTGAAGAACTTTGGACCGAATGGTAGTATGTATTCTCCAAATTTAACCTGGTTTTTCCTCCTGCATGCAATGTTGTTGTAATGACTTTCCAAGGCAGGTAAGTTGTATTAGTGTCGTTCCAAAATATTTGCACTTCGCTATTTTTCACATAATTTTTCAACTATATTTATGCTGTGATTTTACCCTGAAGTCTGCTGACAAAATATAAACCAGCCACTTGATACAAACTTCTGGGCCGTGTTGTTTGTGCTTTTCCTTTGGTTAGGGGTTAATGTGTATCCTATAAATGCGAAGTATAATTTACGCGATTTCGATTTATAGATGAGTGAGTAAGGGAGATCGGTTGAATTGTATTTGAAAAGTGAAAAACAAATATTCCAATAGGAACCTACTTCATTGTCATTTTGTTCAACACAAATCCCACACTGAATGCTGTTGGTATCGAATCCGTTTCTCGGCTGTGAGAAATCCGCGACTGACCATCTGAGCCATGGCAAAAACATAAATATTGTTAATATAAAATTTACACATACCTCACCCAATCGAGATAAACCGACTTGCTGAAAAAAAGTCTTAATTAAAAACAACTCTCCGATTGATACGCTTTATAAAGTTTTCTTATATGCAAGGAACACAAGGATCTTATTTTTGGGTCTTGACTTTTGATATTACGGTGATTTTAATTACAAAACTTGTCTAATGAGACGTCTCTGAGACATGTAATATTGCTTATGTAGGTTAAGCACTAGGAGTTGGGTCGATACTCAGAGGTTAACAAATTTTCCTCGCTCGCTAGAAATGAAAGCAATAGTTTAGCAGACTCGCGAGCCACCGCCGTGACATGCTTCGTCTCTTAGACGGAGAGACATTCAGAAAACAACCCAGTCCTGGCCTTCTTTCTCACTTCGTGTTAAATGCATGATTAAAATTCCCCTCATTTCGCAGGGTTCTACAGTACGGTCCATAAAACGTACACTTCTCCCTAATTGGATTACTATTTGCCGACTTTTTCATATTTCATTTACTGAATTTATCTCGGAGAAGTACACTTATTACATATGTTTTGATGCAGAAATTAAACAAGAACAAATGTAGTGGAAGTAGGGGGTGCAAGGAGAGGGTTAAATGCTCCTGCCCCAATATTTTTTCTACCTAAGAACACTTTTTTGGTTACTGAGTTCAAGAGGGACAAATAAAAATTAGAAATAATTTCTGAACAGTTAAATAGGTGGTTTAAAGACACAAAAAATTAAGAAACTGCGTTTTATGGGACCCAAAATGCAGGCATGGTCGATTTTACCCCCACCCATCCACCTTCCCCCTTGTTCTTAACAAAGTTATGCTCATAGGAATCTTTATATTTATACATTCAGTTGCTTGCTGTTTATTGTTAAATTCACTGTCTACATGATCTATCCAATCAACATAGTATAGAAATAGCTCTTTTGTATTACCACTGCTAATATTCTCATACATCAGCAGATATTTTGTCTAATTTAAATATGAATTAGCTATTATGCAGCATGTTCCCTTATTTTTGAGAATCGGCTTTATTGACGAACCCAACAGCAACCCCTTCTATGAAAACCATGTCCTTCCGTGTGTCCATTCTTCTGTTCGCCCTTCGATGACCCAATATGAGCGACTAAATTCCTTACCGGATTTTCATGAAATTCGGTATATAAGTTACTTGCAAATAATTGTCGACTGAGTATGAGTGTCGGCAAAACAGGGACAGTGGCAGTCATGATCCACCGAATAGCGTCAATTAATCTCAGCACGTAATTTCTCAGTTTCTCAAATCATTTGAGTGAAATTCGGTATGGAAAGTTTACACGTCATATTGTTTTTGTAATTATGAGGCCCGTGAAAACAAGTACCGTAGGAGCCGTAATTAACTTAGGGGCGTATATAAATGTTCATTTATATTTTATATACTTTTGGGTTGATGTGCGTAAAATTCAGAAAATAAGATTTTCAGGGAACGTTTATGAGCAATTACACACCTCGTGAAAATCGGTGCATAAAAGATATAATCTACCTATGGCGGTTAATAAATATTGGCCCGCATATTCTAATTTTTTACTAGATTTTTATAAATTGAACTACTGTATATTGTGGTAGTGAGTGTCACGAAAGGAAGTGTATTAAAAGCCTTCTGTACCTTATTGGTGTAAAATTAATTTCTATCTCTGCTGTCGACGCTTTTTTCTGATTTCATGAAATTTGGTACATGAGATATGAACACAATGTTGTTCAGAATTTGTAAGTTTCGTAAAAATTGGCACATAGAAGACCGTAATATTTTAGGGCTGTAAATGTAATATATTTGCGTGTGTGCCGTAACAGTTTATGACACATAGAAAATTAAGAACCCTTTGGTCAGGTCTGTGGACTATGCGATGGAGTACGTCGTTTCCAGGTTTTTTATTCTGCAATTGTTCAAAACTGAATTAGAAGTAGTATGGCAATATGTTGAAGATTGCTTGTATTTACGACACGTTTGGGACGTGCATGTGTTATTCATGACAGAACCACTGTGGTAATATTTACACCGTAACAAAATATTTGCTTTATACATAAGGATGGAAATTCCTCAATTTCGCAATTTTTATTAATATTGAATATTTCCTAGATTCTCTTTTTACATTGCTTTCTCACTTTGCTGTACTCCTATGTGTTGATTTTCTTGTCAGGAATTCTTTGTGTGTTGCTGAATGTGCTTGCAGGATATTCTTGTTTCAGGCAGTTTCCTTTGTATGTGTATGTTACACAGTTTTCTCTGAAGTATTTGGAAGATTTCTGTTGTTTCACGTGGGTATATATTTTTTCTCTTTTGATATTTTTCCTTACGATTATTAATAATTTTAAATTTAATCTCATAACACTACAGGTCCGTTTTACTAAATTCGCTTATGTTTCTTTGGCTACTCAACTGTCTGTGTGTTTCAGTTTCTGCATGGCCTACCGTCCAGCAATAAAAATTTTAAAGTAGAAAATAATAATACTAATATTCGAAGCAAATAAATAAGTATTATAATTACGAAATAAGATAGTACACAAATATTTCGTTAGAAACTGTAAACGTTTCGATAAATAAAAACATAAATACATACGAAAAATGTAATTAAATTGGTCTATATAACGTAAATAGTTATGACACTTAAATAATATTACTAATTCAATATTAATTAAATTTTAAGAATAAATTTTACAAATTTTCAAATAAGGCAATCATTTATCATATGCACTGGAATTTAAAACAGGATAAACAAGAAGTCTGATCGTGATACATTAATATAGCGATATATGTGGGTAACGTGACAAATATAACGTTATTTGCGTTATGAGTAAATCAGATACGAAGGGTTGCACGAACACCAAGGTAGCATAAGCATCGAAAGTGCCATATTTTGTACCATGTGAGTGCTATGATGAGCGCATCAAAAAGAATGAGCTGAGCTGTGCTGCGGTTGTGAAATGCAAGCAGGGCAGATTGTAATGAATTTGAGAGTTCCGTAAAAGGCGAGGAAATTTTTCTATAGGATAGCTACCATTTACAGACTATGTTCAGTGACCGAAAATCGGAATAGTTTAGGTTCTTGAGAACAAGCGTAACAATTCAACATGAAAATTAGGCTTTTCTTCAAAAACCTTGCTGTTAAAATATAGTAAATGCCACAACTGCCCTGTCGTTGTCTTCAGGCGCTGAAGGTGTTTGGAGCGCAGTGAAATACAGCAAATGTCATTGTTTAATGCGAATAAGTCTAGATATGCTTTAAGAGAATGATTAAATTATAAAGCATGGAATGAGTTTAAGGAGTTTACAGCAATGATCTAAGAAACAACTATCATGGTATATTTTAAAATACTTTACTATTGTATCCAAAGAAACAGGCCCCAATTACGTCACACGTCACTTTCAGTAGCAGCGGATTACACCATGAATTCAAAATGGGTGCTTACAAAATGGACGTAAAACATTTTACCGCTACCCTGTCCTTTTCAGTATATTTCTTTTACGAGAAAGAATATTTTCAATGCATGAAACGAAATATTTTATGTCTCACACTGTACCTGGTAAAGAGTGTGAAATGTAAGTAAGATATAAGGGGAGACAAGTTTTGTATAACCATAGCAGGTGTTAAATTATTCTGCTTTGGCCACGCCCATATGCTCAATAATAAATAATACGGTAGAAGCCGACATGCTTCACAATTCTCTACATTTAGAAAGTAAACCGGGTAGAAATAACTCCTCTGCTTCCAAAACCAGGCATTTCAAAGGCACGAACATTCATACACCGAAGCTGAATGTTCGAAATTATACATACGTAATATACAAGAAATTCCGAGCAGAATTTATAACGCATATTTCTTTACTACATATGCTTCTATTCTGTTATTGTTGCATTCTGTTTTGTTTCTGTACTTCTATAACTTAACTTCCGGGTTCTTCTAATTAAATTTCTCAGATATAATGTTACAATTTCTCACAACTGCCAAAAGCGAATTTCTCACTATTCAAATATATACATGACTAACATGTAGGCATCTTTCTGATACAGTTCCGCATCTAATTCCAAGTGCCAATTCCACTTTCCCAGTAGTTATCACAACCAAACCAAAGGAAGAAGAGAAACATAGAGACGGAAGCGATGCAATTATTTACCTTTTATGTACAACTTACAACTGCAACTTTGCAGAAATGTTCGAATCTCTATTAGCAAACATATTTTCAGCACCGTCAAATAAGCTTTGCCGCTGTATCTCCCATTTCAATTATCAGCGTGCCCGCCTTGTTTCTATTATTAATGAAGATTCCATACCTCTAGGATGTGATGACCTGCACATGTGTGTGCGCACCAACTTGTGTGCAGGTGACAATATGAGCAGTTCCATATCCCAGACGATTTGAAGTTGGGCGAAGCAAGCTCCTTCGAAATGTCCATACCTACATAAAACAATTTACCTACATAAAACAATTCAGTAAGCCATATCCCAGAAACTGGAATATTTATCAGCACAGCTTCAAAATTATTATTATTATTCATTTACAATATTTAAAATAAGAGGACAAAATGGTGTTCATTTACAAATAGATAACGTTAATACCACTTTTCTTAAATATTTACTCATCTTGTGCAAAATTTTAAAGACGGGCACAAAACAGACACATAAGCAGTAAGCTTCATAACTCATAAACCCGCATGGTGTCCCTTTATCGCGTCCCTGGGAGCGGCAGTTTTATCGCATGGGAAGCCTTCATCCAAGGGTACTTTAGAGACCATTTCACCATACAGTTGAAGTTATTTCATGGGAGAACTTCTAGCTTTTGTAATTCTTGGTGGCTACACACTCTCTATACGGTAAGTTCCTCGTTCTCAGGGACATGAGCACACACTCTGTACATTACTTAACAAAGGAAATTAACTTTAAATAAATGGCTTCTCGCAAAGCGACGGAAATACTAACTCCAAGGAACAGATTTCTTCTTGAGAAGCTAACAGGTCATAAGCTAGTCAAGAAATTCCCCCGGCTTTTAAGGAACCCGAAAGTTCATTACAGCATTCACAAAGGCCGCCACCTCTCCATGTCCTGAACCAGATCAGTGCTGTCCATTTCTCCTCATCCCACTTCTTTAAAATCCCTTTTAAAGTTAACTTTTAATCTAGGCCTGTGTTTTCCAAGGGTCTTTATCAGGTCTCCCCACCATAATTCTGCATGTATCTCTTCTGTCTCTCATGCGCGCTACATACCCAGGCCATCTCATTCTTCTCTATTTGATCACTCGAATAATATTTGGGGAGGAATACAGACCACAAAGCCCATCGTTATGCTGTCTTTTCCACTCCCCTTTTATCTCGTCACTCTGAGGTCCAAATATCTTCATCAGCACACCATTCTCGATCACCCTCAGCCTACGTTCCTCCTTGCAAGTGAGAGACCACGCTTCACACCCACACAAAAAACCGGCCAAAACGGAAATACACACGGTGATTTAAACAGATGTCTTTATAACTTTAGGAAAGAAGGGGATTAGAATGATTATAAATATGTAAGGAAGACTGTGGAGCGAACTGTATTCATTATTACTCTTGGCGCTAGGATACCGTGAGCGGTCAGTTTAACGCTCCAGCCTCTTTATTCCACGGAGTGTTCCAGCGTTATCCGTTGGATAGGATACTGGGTACACTATATACTTCGGCTGCGTACGGCTGAGAGTAGAAAATGTTCTGTCTGTGCTGGAAATAGAACTTCTGTTATCCAACTCGTGACCAGCAAATTAACCGATCATATACAAAATATATCATTTAAAAATAAATTCTTAAATTCACAAGTTTATCTCATAACAGAGCATTTCCTGAATATTTAAACCTAAATGTTACATTTAAAAATACAGACACTAGGAAGGTAACAATTTAAACGCTAAAGCAACAGTCAATTAGGATTTAAAACTAATACGCTTAGCAACCCCTTTTAATACACAGTAAAAGCTCTCTCTCTCTCTCTCTGTCTGTTGTAACGGTAAAATACAATAAGCGTGCAGATAACCTGCCTCTCACTAAAACAAGCCCATATGATTTAAATGTATTTGTATACTGTCTTTAGCCCTATTCGCAATTTTCTTCCATTATCTCCCGAGAATATCGATACAGAGATTTAGGAAATACGTTACATCACGATAAAAAGTGACAAAGTATAAGCATTTCCATCCCGTTTATCATAGGGCTGCTCTCTTCAAACTGGCGTATGTCCACTTTAGTCAGCAACAAACATTTAGAGTGGAACGTATTCCTTCTATTTTGTGTGAAATTACGCCTCGATTATTCAAAACTCCTTCCTTAAAAACCATATTTTGACGTAATTTGTTACGTCCCTTGTCTTCGCTGCGTTTTCACCTCTCCTTGTGGGTTATCAGCTCCCTCTGTATTTACAAAAACATTACTGCAGCATTTCACTAGGCGTCATTTGTGCAAAAAGCGCAAACCATGAAGATATTTCTTCGAAAACATCGGAGGAATTTTCATGAAACCCTTTGTTTTGATTCTACACTATTAGCTTGTGAACGAGTTTTATTTTGGTATTTTGTGTTTTTCTTTAAAAATCCCGCGTTACGCCAATTCGTGTAATGATTCACTTTTCTCAAAAGTCGGTCTATAGTAAATAACTAAACGAATAATATTTATATATTTAAGCAAGCACGGGCAAAAATTATATATGACCAATAGTACATACATCGAATAAATCCGGTTCGAGTCGCGGCAGGGATAAGATACCTTTCTCTTCTGCAACTATTCCAGACCGGAAGTGAAGCCCACACAGCTCCCTGTTCAGTAGACATCGGGAAGAGGGGGGGGGACTGTTTCCGGGGGCAAAGAGATTGGGGCATCAGTTTCATAGCTTGCCCCATTTAGTGTCAAGATTAAGAAAGAATTGAGCTATACGTCTGCTCCACCATTATATCTTCATCGTGAGCACAAAGACCAGTTTACCTTTGCATATACTTACAGTGAATATTTTATAACAATGTAATTACATATAGAGAACAGTGACGTATACAAAATAAAACAACAGGTCTCTCGAAACTGTATGTGACACTCCAAATAGCAGTTCAGAACACACACACATTCCCACTCCTTTTTCTCTCCTTTACACATTGGATAAGTTTATTTCCATTGATTTTATATTTCATTTCATATCCGCCGCTACCAGCACTGCGATAACCCAATATGGCGTAGTTATTTTTTAATATTCATTTAACCCATTTGTGCAAAGTATCTGGAAGGAAAACTAAGGATAAATAAATTGTTTTATTCCCTAGTGAAATAAGTCTATAGTTATTACACAAATTTCTGCGAAAAGGGGAAAAGGTCAAAGGTAAACATAAAATGTCCTCGTGTCCGCAGCCACATCCTGAAAGTATCGTTGCTAATATCCACATTCTGCAAATTTCGGTACGGATTGCAGCTAAATAGAGAGTTTTACCGTTCGTCCCACTTCGACTTCGAGACAAGAGCCCAGGAGTCGTTACACATACAAACATATGTGTACTGCTGAGAAAGCAGGACAAAACAGAAACATTACACTGAAAGGTCGGGCGTTACTTGCCACTCTGTTTCTTCAAACATTCACTGCTCTACATGTCTTTCAAATAAATGTGGAAGATGACGACGTGTACATCACTTACCACGATTTTATGATGAACAGTTTTTGAAAACGGTTATAAAGTTCAGTTTTGGTTTCGTAGGAAGTGATGGTTGTAGTTACGAGGCACGCAGGTAAAGATAATTTAGAGCAGAACTTTACTAGAATGCCGGTGAAATCCGTCCGGTATTTGTAGACGAAACATGTATACTCACAAAATCTACCTTTCCATTATGTACAGATTTTGTGAAAGAAAGCATGTAATGCGAATACCAGATCTACTAACGTCCCGATTTCTCAGATCGATTTATCCGGCCATGTATAAAGCAAGGAAACAGCTGCGGTTTGTTGTTGACTTGAAGTACGGGACGACATAAATTGTAGCGTCCCTATTTTACTGAAGGAAGAACCAAGCTTTCCTGCAGCACCCTGTCTGACTCCAACGTTTTTACTCATCTTCTATTTTGTTGCTTCCCACAAATCTCTTTTACTCCTCTTCCCTTTCTTCTCTTCTTCAGAAGTAGTGTTTCTATTTGTACGTCATTCCTCTTGGTCTTCTTCTTGTACTCTGTGATGTATTGTTTCTTATACCCCAACAACGAAATGTGTTTTCTTTGGTGTAGAACAGAAGGCCATAGAAGAAATCTGTTGTCCTTGTAAGTCTGATATCCGTCCAGCTTTCAAAGTTACGAGTTCCTGTAGGCTGTGATGTCACGTACATCGTCGCTCTTTCTTTGAAGACGTATTTGCTGTGCTTTAAAACCGAACAAAACAAACAATATTGCTGGAAAGAAATCGTGCGCTATGTGCAAATTTTCACATAGTTGTTTATTGCTGCTCATAATTTTCAATTTCAAATCGCAATGAACTAAACAAATACATTAGCCAGGAGAAAACAAATGCTTGGAGGAATGAACCATTTTAGACCGTCAAATGAAACATAATTAATAAACACACAAACTTCCTTTCTCTATTTACATTGAATTCTGTTTGTAAGCCCAGTTAGTGCAGTCGGTAAACAGTTTTATGCACACGTAACAAAATTCTGTAAAATTCAGAGTTATAAAAATAAATTCAACACCAATTTTGCTCCAACTGTGAAGTGAAACATCATTTTCAACTTGACGCAGGGCCTATTTGCTCAATACTTACACAAATTTCACAAGGTATATAATTAGAATAAAAGTTTTCAATCCAAATGGTTATTTTAAAATTTTCACCGATTTTAAAAACCAATTTGCCTGCGGTAAGACGGCGGTCGTGCATATTAAATTAGCGTTCCATTTTAATGTACACCCTGTAAATTTTGTGTTTATCTGTGTCCTAACAACGGTGCAAATATTGATTAACTGATTTCCCCCAAAGCTGATTGGAGTTTTATGTACGGGCATTTCCATATCTTAGAAGAGATGCTAATTCCAGCATTCCCAAAATATGATCAACAGTTATCTGCATGTTATGGGGTTTCGCGGTATGTCAGTTGAATTTTATTACAGAATGAACAAAATGCTGTCTTGGGCTCGAACAAATGCATCTCACAGAAAGATTTAACCGAATTTTGGGTTGTTTCCTTCAAACAACGAACAACTTTTGTTACAGGTTTCTGCTGTCCTTATGAATTTCTTAGATATAGTAGGTAAATAACTATAATTTTACCAAATGGAACACGAGTCTCATAAGGAATGATTTCTGTGACAAAAAACACGCAACAGGAACACGAGTCGAACTTCGCTAATATGCGTTTGGCCGCAATGTGAACATGAAGCTGGACGAAAATCACCCGAGCCTAAATATCGGTGTCATGATAATGATGAAGATGATGATGATGTGACGATGATGATGATGATGATGACGGAGCAATAATTTTTATTATCTCAGATATTTGGTATTCGTCTTCCTTGTCTCCATCGCGGTATAATGTAGAAAAAAATACAACCGAGCGAAAAAGAACTTCACACCGAACACACACCATTAAGAACCATAATTTTACATTAACACTACCTCTTCCATCTCTACAGAACGAGAAGACCAATGTGGTACTCAACATTATAATCGTGAGCTCCTGATGATGGACATAGTAATGCCCGAAACATGTTGAACCTATAAAAAGTACAATAAAATAATAAGTTGCATCTAGTTGGCTCTTATTCTTCAGGAAAAAAATAAGTTTCCCGTAAAAATGTAAAGCGTGGTCTCAAGTCTTTTGACTTAATGTGTATTTCACGTGACGTTCGAACAGGCAGAAATTTTTAAATCTGCCCCCAAGCCGTAAGCTTCCGTCATTTCCGGTGAAAATACGAACTCCCACCACACACCGCGCCCATCTCTTATTTGATCTCTACCAGCAGCGCTATTTATACAATGGTGTGCTTCCCGCATGGAAATTGTTCAATTTCTAAGGTAAATTTAAACACGAAAATCGGAACTTATGAAAAGCTATTCAGATTACTGGTTATATATTAACTCCTTACTGTCTACAGTACTGGGTTTGAAACTTGGTTTCTCAGCTTAAGGAAGGGACAGCGTTTACAGCAAGGAATTTGGAACGAAAAGTAAACACAGTACTGAAAAAAAAAACATAGTGAATAGATTAATAACTGGCAAGTCTGCTGTTCACTGCAGGACTACTCTCTTTTCAGAATCATGGATGATGAACCACTGGAGTGGATACACACACGGGAGGAAGAATACTTCATGCAAAACGTTAATCGAAAATTTGATGTTTGTGTGGCCGTGCATCATTGACACGATAATATAAACAGCCAGCTTGATGTAACGATAACAAATTTTATTGATAATTACAATCAGTTCAACATGTTTCGGCGGACAGTTGCACCCGAAACATTTGGAGCTGGTTGTAATTATCAATAAAATTTGTTATTGTTACATCAAGTTGGCTGTTTGTGTTATTGCACGTAATTGAAAAATCCGAACGAAAGATAAACGTCGAGAGTTCTAGGCTTAAACAGCGCTATAACATTCAAATAGACATTAAAAGAACAGGATGGGAGATTATGGAACAGACTCCCCTGTATCATGGCTGGGTTAAATGGCAGTTTCTTGTAGACACGAAATTTAACATTCGGATTTCAGAAAATGCAGGAAATACCTTCACCAGATAAGCAAATATTGTCCTGTCAATAAAAACTCCTGCCATGCAAATGTTTCCCTTACTGTGCATTTGACATTAAATAATACGTCAGCGAATTCTTTCACTGAAAACCCACTACAGTGTTAAACACTTCCTGACACAAAGTATACTGGATGTTTGTTGAAGAAAAATTGTTCAGTTTTCCTCGTCAATATCAGAAGTGGTAGTACACAAAATTATACAAGCCTGTTACACTTTTCCTGCTTAGCTACTAAACCCTATCGACGCATCATTGTCTATTATCTTCCTAACGATGTCGTATATGTCATTAAATTTAATTATTGTAATATTGGGTTTAAATATATATTCATACATACACTTTGTAGCTTGTCATGCTTTTTCAATAGCAAATGTAATTCACTTTTGAAAAGTACGGTCAAGTTGCCACAAATACGTGTAGTTGTTAAGAAATACGATCAAATATACCAGTCAGCATGTCAGATAAGAACACCAAATTCAAAATATGTGCCTGCCCAGAACAATTATAGAATATTGCAGAAACACTGAAGCCCGCACATATGAAAATGAAATGTTTCTGAATTTGATAATATTGTTCTTCATTTTTACAGACACTCCGAATTTCATGTCGTTTTTTCTACCCCATCCCTTACGTCTTCTCTCTCTACTTTTACAAAACGTGGCGCCGAACCCTAATTTTTGGAAAGAAAGGAGAATAAAACATCATACGCCACTGGTTAATCTTGCATGACCTACCACACGCCCTGAGACATAATCCAATTTTAGCCCAGTCTCCCCACTTCATAATGTCTCTACTGCCCGAAGTCTCTCCGCCTTTATCTCGTGCGGTATTATGAAAAGCACTGCTAAGGACAGAATTCAAGAACCAGCGCCTAACAACTAGGTTATTTACGTGAGAGCCAATTATGTTTGCAGTAAAGAAGCAGGTCTTCGGTTTGAGTCAAAGCACCGGATATTCTCACTGCGATTTTGTGCCTTTAGCCAGCACCCACACTAAAATGATTTTCTAGCGGTTTGTAACAATGGCTGATTCACAGAAGTGTATTATCTTAGGTATAATTTATTGACTTGGGTGTATTTGATACAAGAAACAACTTGTCGGTAATCGACTGTACTTCCGTCTTCAATTGCTTGGTTGGTATTATGCTGTCATAAAATTACTTGTTTATGATAGTGGTCTGGTGGTTTATCAGTTTGTGCCGTAAACTAACATTCAGCAAGTCCAAGTTCCTGTGGTAATAATCGCCATAATATTAAAATACACAGAACACTTCTGCCTCTCTCTAACAGCAACTAGCCAGTTTAAAACGGAAGGAGAGCCACTTCCGGGAGAGCCGTACATGCAAAACACTTCAGAACATGGATAATTACAGGATATTTGGGGGTAAATATTGGCCCAGCACGCGCCATGAAGCCATCTGTGGGATTTCTGGAAGAATAGCTCCACTATACCTAATTTCAGCACTAGAAGGGTGTGAGTGACAACCATCACATTCCAACATATCTCGGGAAAGAGACCCGCGATTCTCTTATGTAGGCAGCCGCTTGATGCAAAGGACCAGATAAGAAGGTCTGGAGAAGAGAAAATTATCGTGTCTGTGCGTGGAATCGAACCAGTTGTCCAGCCCTTAACCTTGTCACACTATATATATATATACCGACTGTGCTATCCCAGCCTCTACTGTTCGACGTATTATCTCACAACAGCTTCTGCTACTTCCTTCAAAAACTTTCTCAATTGATCATCCACAATCACCCTCTTATTCGACAGACAAATAAAAAAAACGAAAAAAAGAACACTGACTGATGGAAACAAAGCAACAAAGAAAGAATTAAACACGGTGTAGAGAAATTTGGCAGATTAATATATTCGTGTGATATAACAGGAATTAGGCACTTAGATTTCAATGTGTTCTGTAATGGTGGAATTTTAGTGCTTACTTCTGCAAAGACGCATTCTACAAATGCACGTTTTTCAGACACTGGGAGCAGAAAGCACCTTTTGTGTGCCTTGCATAGAATTGTAGAAATCTTGGGAGAAAGGATCTGCACCTAACTTGTGACTTCCAGAAGAGGACTGGGATTTTCTTGGGACTACTTTGCAAAAAAAAAATATTTTTGCAACTTCTGAAATCGTAGATTTAACTCACCTTACGGCAATAAAGACCGCCCTTTGAAACAGTACCCTATCGGTTTCTTTTCATCGCGGTATTAAAGTTTTACTAAGAGGTTACGTTTGGGATAAGATCTTCTTCAGTGTATGAAAGAGACAGAATATTAGCCTGTGTACATTACACGTTCCTTATTATTTCGTAGGTTTGCGTAGCTTTTATTTGTATTTCGCTCGTTAAAGGCACTTATCTATATACATATAAAAATATCGATCATAAAATAAGTTTAATGGCTTATAAATTCGTAATTGTGACTCAGATCATACGGGTAGTATCAAGGTAGAGCGACTGTCATCTCCGCAAGTTGTGAGGTTGACTCAGCCTCTGACATAGCTGAGGATTGCGTTCTTCGGGGTTGTGACGCAGCGTCAAAATGTATTCTAGTTATGCGTATTCTTATGCGTATTGGACCGTGCATCATCTTGATATTTGAATAAAGGTTGACCAACTAGATGACACTTGCTTTATTATATATTGCTCAACATGTTTCAGACGTTAATACGTCCATCTTCAG
>Ga0136643_10005055_pt1 | contig 18460 bp, 14 predicted proteins | sample TergutLab28metaG_FD_96883 | JGI IMG/M metagenome (GOLD analysis project Ga0136643, IMG submission 96883) | Labiotermes labralis P1 segment gut microbial communities from Petit-Saut dam, French Guiana - Lab288 P1 (version 3) (version 3) | ecosystem: Host-associated > Arthropoda: Insects >...
AAGCACAGAATGCACATCCGTAGCAGGGCACTCTTCGCAACATAACATTACACAACACGGCATGCTGCCACAATACCCAACTGGTACAGCGAAATTAATGTGACTTTAGCAAGGACGATATGGTTTCCTGATGGTCCTAGGATCGAAACATGTCGGAACGTTTTAAAGTTTTAATGTTTTAGTGTGTAAATTTTATAAATTTTATATATGTGCAGTGGTTGGTGTGATAACTGAGTAACTCAACAACATGCACGGTGTAACAACGAAAACAAAAAGCCTTCTTTACCACAGTAGCAGTCATTTTGCTTCAGTGATGTTAAGGGCGCTGACGTGGTGCTGACGTCACGAAAGAATGCCTGAAAAAAAAATTTCATCTTTCTTCTACGCTACTACGCAAATTGTGTGTCCACTACGCTAACGGTTTTGATACTACGTAACGTTGAAAGTGTGTATTTGTTTCATAGTAACCCTGTATAATCCTTCAAGAGGAGTGGATGATGAGGGGAATAGCTGTAATCGAAACAACAGGGAGAAAGAGATGGAGTAGACGGGGTCTGAGTCTTGTTTGTATTGCTGTTGTTTGTATTAGCGTAAGACATTCATCAGATCAGGGGTTACCCTTGTTGCAGGCCACAATTTTTACGGACATACCCGTTAACGTGTTTGTGAAAACACTTCCATATTCATGTCCATAAAGTTTGTTTGCACGGTCAAGTTTCCAAGCCTCTTCAAAGGGTCGTAGTTTGGGGTATTCAACTTGCTAGGTAAAGACAACAGAGAGTGTAGAATAGCTACATTGAAGAGTGCGCGGAGATGGTGGAGTGGGTTGGACCGGGGGTGGGGGGATCTCGGTGGCTGTATGGGGGATGAGTACAGAAATCACAAACAATCTTTCGGTGGCGTGAAGGGAAAACATTTTCCCGGTTAATAGGCCTGACGTTTGAGCTATTAATCTGCAGAGCTGTGTATGTGGCAAGGGGGAGGAGGGGGGGGGGTGAAGATGCTTCGGCTTTGGCATCAGTGTTTGTTAGTTCAGACCAGGGTTGGAACAAGGAGACTCGAAAGTTAGAGAATGCGAAGTAAACAGAGGTTCAGGGGAAAGAGGATGGGCGAGCTAGCGAGCAGAATTTGGTGTTTGTTATAGGTTATACACACCAAGTCGTCCTCATCCTTAGCCCTGAAATCCTAGCCAAGAATTAGCTCACTCGAAGTTGTGCCCCATTCCACCCACGCTATTCCTTACACAACACAAACCAGCTACACTCGAGAGCTAGGCCACAACAAGCGATTCTGCTGTAAACTCGTGAAACCAACAGCATTCAAACTGCAAAGCAGTGTAAACGTAAAATCTTCCCTGTGATGAATTAAGCACCATGAAGGCGTATTGTGGAGAGGAGGTATAGATCAACGCGCTTTCATCCTCGACATTAGATGGGGATTAGTGGTCAGCTTCACACTCCGGCCGCTTTAACTCTGGGAATATAGTCTCCACCCCCACTCCTGGCGGCACCCATTGAATAGGAGGCTGAATAGAGACCAGGGATGGACAGGACGCTCGGAATAAGAGAATAATTGCTTGTCGATACCGGGAATCGAACCATAGTTCCTTGGTCGTTCATCCCCTAGCATGGCTAGTGCACTGACTGCATTTCTTCTTTTTCTTTTCTATGGCGCAGCAGTCGATCTTGGATCTAGGCCTCCTCGTTGTTGAGGTTTCTAGATCACACACACACACACACACAACATGAGTCGGTAGGACTTCTCTGAACGAGTGATCAGCTCGTCGCCCACACGACACGCAACAGACACAAGAGACGAACATCCATGCCCTTAGCGGTATTCGAACCCGGTGGTAAGACTGAAAAGTAAAGGCACTTCGCTTTGTATTTTAAAGGTCTGTTTCAGTGTTCGTCTGGCAGACGTACCAACAGCACGTGTAGTCACAGCTACATACACGTAAGTTCCGCTGGGATTTGATACAAGGATTTTGAAAAGCGAACCGTGAAAGTAAGCCTATCGATACTTCGTTATAGATGTGGAGTAAAGGCACTTAACAAGAACGGATAGTGAGAAAGGTTACGCCGGCATTTTTTTGGGGTACTAAGCTACAAATTAACCTTTGCGCATCATGAAGTCATATTAGGGATGGAGGTATAATTCCAGACATTCTTTACCTCGGCAGTAGGTAGAAGTGATCGGTTAGCTTCAAGCTTCAGTCGTATTAACCCCCAAAGAAACCCCCTCCCCTCCTTCTGTATCCATCGAATGGGAGGCAAACCAAAAATGAAAGAACTGTAATTTAATTTAAGTTCGTTGTTTCCTTGAGAAGTTTCTAATTGAAAGGACTTCTGGGGTTTATGCATTTTAAACACCGCTATCAATGTACGTGTATGTGCCTGTGATATTATGTGATAATAATTATATGAAAATATAGTGCCGATTTGCGTAACCATCTCATTGTCTATTTTAGAGCTAAGCGTTCTCTTTCTCTAATTAGCTCAGATATGAAACATTTTTATGTATATGGCGCTCTGACTTATATGTAACAAAATTATAACAATATTGAGGGTTGTTTGACCGTGCATCTTCCACATGAAATAACTTGAAATGCCAACTTGATGCGGATGGTGCTCGGCACCATCCGCACCGTACACACGACCCACACAGCGGCTCTCAAGACCACCACCCATCCAAAAACTCGGTGCAGAAAACCATATGCTGCAACTCAACATTCATTGCTCCTGATGACGGGCGTATGTACCCGAAACATGTCGAGCTAAGAATACATTAATAAAATTGCCTTGTTGCATCAAGTTGACATTTCAAGTTATTTTATAACAATATGTTGACATTACTTTCCACTGCATGTTAAGCCACCATTTTTGAAAGCCTACAAAAAAAATGCAAATGTCGAAGAGAATAGGAGAAAATGAAAATGAGACTGCAAGTGGGGCAGTAAATAGGGCCGTAACAAGGACTGTCGAAGAAATAAACAAACACCAGCAAACTCTTGCCTGTCTACAGAACATTCGTAATGCAATCCACTTACTTCTATCGGGATTCATAAGGCATTTCAATTGTATTTAAGATTCAAGTACTTTTATTTGCTTACTAAAGCGAACAATAGCAGGATTTGACACGAACTCTTTGTAGAAAGCATTATGGAGTAATACAACACTTGTGGAAGTAGAATTTTATACAAGTAATGTGGTTTATGTGGATAGGGTAAGAAGTTTTTTTTTTCAGGAAATTAGCTCAGTGGCGACACGACGTAATTTTACCTAGAGGCATCTGCTTAATATCCCTTACGTCCATCCTGATACATGTGCACAGTATCAAGTTGTAAATCGGGAAAAGCGGGATATTGCTGTTAAATAGGCTACGGCCATTTTGCTCAAAGTAGACAACTTTCTATTCACAGTGTGTAATTATCCTGTCAGTTCGCTTTCGACGCTCTACAGCTTATGAGACGCACAGACCATCATTAAGAAAACCAACAACGGATTCTAGATTACAGACTGGATGGTCCTGGGTTTGAATTCCGTCAGGGGCACGGGATTTTTCTTTTCTTCAAAACGTCCAGACTGGTTCTGAGGCTTGCCAGTCTCCTATTCAATAGGTACTGGATTTCCTTCCTGACAGCAAATCCGCCGGAGCGAAATCTTAACTATTCACTTTCATCTAGCACCGAGGTTGAGAATGCGTGGAGCTAAACATCCTTTCCCCTTGCACACCTTCCTGACATGGACTGTGACGGACTGCAGGAAATGTTGGTTTAGTGGGCAAAGATTATTTTTATGTGGACGGCACGGAACTCGAATTAGGACCGTCGACTGAAGTGACTGCTTATTTATGCGCTTGAGGAAAACTGCGAAAGACGACTATTAGCTTCGTTATGTATGTTCGTCCGTCCGCCCGTCCGCATGTAACAACTCGGCTCCCACTAGACGGACTTTCATAAAATTTGATATGTGAGTATCTGTGCAGAAAATTTAAGTTTCATTGAAATCTGACAAGAATAACAGGCACTTTACATGAAGGATTATGTACAATTATGGTAACATCTCTCTGGAGTTCATGCAAAATTTGCTTAGACTTTTTTCAGTTTCTGTTCCACTAATGACACACGCAATGGACTAAAATGTTTAGTGCAAACAGGTCCGTCAATCGAGGCTCGAACAAGGTAGCTCCTGAGTATGAGTATTGACACCTCTGAGCTCTTTGGTTTGCTATGATTTGTGTTTAAATTACAGGAGAAATGGGGAAGGGTGTGACTTGTAAATGAGATACAGTATGGGCAGAAAGTAGTAATAACATTTCTGTAGCGTTAGGCTTTCTTGGAGTGACTGAGGAAAACCACACAAAGCATTATAAATTGCTTACCTTAGACTCCGTTTTGCTGCCTTCTGACTCCTGGCTTTTCGGTCCTCACGTGTGCTAGCATAGAGAACAGGGAAATGATGTGTCGTCGCCATAGAATTTCGTATCAAGGAAAGACTTAAATGATATTTTCTAAGTCTTGGTTGTGTTAAATATTAACTCTTCCACAAATAATTTTATAAGCTCGTCTGTTCACATACAGTCGAAAATACTTGCTCGGAAGAAAAAATGACTTAAAGAATTAGTGAGATCCCTAAATTGGTCATAGTTAATTTATAACTTAACATTGCGCAGCTGCTCTTTTACGTCTTATTCTTCAGCATTTAAAAAAATGCTATGTGAGGATCACACTGGAAATTTCGAAAATAATGTCTGTTTTCTTGAGGGGCATATTATGCCATATTGAACACAAAAATATTACGTAAGTTCGTTTCGGAACTTCGCTTCTCTAAAATTCTAAAACCTACAAGGATGGATGAATTATTTTCCCCACATGCAAACAGATGTTCCTAACAGAAGGTAGGCTCAGATGAAGAAAATAATAAGGGGACGGAGATCAATAATTTTTACACTTTACTGAATGTTAGTAATATTACAAAATTATGCCAGACAAGATGGGCACAATTCGAAAGAACACGTACCTATCGTTGAAATTTTACGGCAACCAAAGTTTCATTACAGCATTCAAAATGACCCACACTTTATATTGAACCAAAAACTCAGTACACGCCCCCATCCTGTTTGTTGAAGATCCACTTTAATATTATCAACCTAGCTATGCCTAAGACTTTTCAGTGCTCTCTTTTCGTCAGGTTTATTCACCAAAGACCTGTATGCTTCTTTTCCCTCCCCCGTTCTCTCCACATGCCCCGCTCATCCCGTTCTTTTTGATCTGATGACGGGAATAATATATGCTAAGGACTACGCGAAATAAAAATTATGCAGCATAATGTTGTTTAAAGTACCGTGTTGGGAAGCACGATGAGAATGTTACCATACTCCGTTCATTGGTTTTGATATCGAATGCTAGGATTTAGAGCTCCTAAGAAGCACTGCGCAGTCGCCAGTGTTCGTTGCGAAGTCGTTGAATTACAGAACTGCACTCTTGCACGCAGCCACTGCACCGCACTCTCAGCTGTACGGAACTGCGCATCAGAAGCTGCTCTGCTTGAAGTTCCTTACAGCTTCTTACAACTTCATCCCAGTTCAAGCCTTTGTATATATTACTGTATAGTCTTTTGTGTCGGTAAATAACAGGCATTCCTAGGCTCCAATGCGTTATACACCCCATCCTACTGGCCCTGTGCATTATTCATTATTTATTGCTGACTCTGTATCCAGCGGAATCAAGCTTTATGTCCATAGTCTGCCTTACTATCGGCGGAAACGTGCAAACCTGTGTTATAATTGTTCTCCGTATATTTTCCAACAGCGACATACATGTTTTAGCCTATATGAAAGCAGGTCCAAAAAGTCACCCTGATTTTGCTCTAAAATGTAATCTATTTTTTCCCTTATACAATTTCTTACTTACGGTTACGTAAAACTAAGGTTTTATATGTTGAGTAGCTCAGTACCTTATGATACAACGTTTCTTTTCGGTCATAAAAGAGAGGAAGAGATTAAAACACTTATTATCGAGAAAGTTCGAAGACTGTAATCACCAAACTGAAGTTCATATTTTAACTTGTTTATTATCGCGTTTGAAAACAGCGATGATCCTCTAGCAGGAATTTAATGCCACAATGTGACGAATATAACAAACAATACAGACAGTGTACGTATAACGCAACATTGAAGCGCGTTCGCGTAAGCATTATTGCTGTAGAAAAGCAATAAGTATTACATATTCTGAGTTTGTGTTTGTAGCCTTGATTATCCGGCATGCAAAGCGCATGCGCCATATTATATTGTCATCTGTGGCCTGTTCGGCTGTACAGTTTTTTTCCATATTATCTCATAAACGGCACGATTTTCGGAAACAAAATTATTGAACATAAAATGTGTGCTTTGATTTTCTCTACAAGTTTGTCTGAAAAATTTCTCATTCTAGGAGAATTTAGCGAGTTATTATCGGAAATGTAGATAAGTATTTATGTAAAGTACTCGTTATTCTTGCAAGATATTAATAAAACTTGACACTTTTAGACAAATTTTCGAAAAATACTACAATATAAAATGTTATGAAAATTAGTCCAGTTGGAGACAATTTGTTCCATGCAGACGAACGGACGGACGGGCAGACGGAGAGACATGCATGACAAAGCTAGCAGTCGCTTTTCGCAATTTTGCGAACGCGCCGAAATTGCTAGTGTGTGAAGTACAGAATCATTGACAAATACAGCTTAGTATAGAAGATTTAATATAGTGAAAACAGGCATAAGGACATGTAAGTATCAATAAAATGTAACAAATAAATCGATCTTCAAAGCAAGGAATGCTACATACAAAATATCTGACAGACGGTTTGGTGATTTCATTTGTGAGGTAAAGGTAAAGATAAAACAATCCCTTTTACAAGGATGGACAGGCCGTGAGGGTTCCAGGAGGTTCAGGATCCCAGGTTTCATGAAAGTCGGCACATGATCAGCCATACGCGCCGGCCGCCTTAGCCCCCTAGGAAATATTCCTGGTTTTCATTTCTGTTAGTGGCTGAGTCGACCCCAAGCCCATAATGTGGCCGGAAGAATGATGTAAATGAAAAATTCCAATTACTCCATCACTAATCGAACCTACCGCCTTCCGACTTGTAGCGCAGCGCCTTTACCACCGCGTGCCCCCTTATATTTGTTAGAGGAGCACAAATGTCAAGAGGGATGCACTTTAAAAAACCGGTCTGAGATTCTAGGGCCATTCGGTTCATTTTAACATCATTTACCAAATACAGGTATGCGCCGCTTAACGACGTTTCGATCAACGACGGACCACATATACGATGGTGGTTCCATAATATTATAACATTATAAAATAATATTGTAATATAATATTATAATCCTTACCATTGTGTTACAATTGCCTACAGTATTCAGTACATTTACATGCAGTACAGGTTTGTAGCCGAGGAGCAATAGACTATACCATATAGCCTAGGTGTGTAGTAGGCTATTTTATCTAGATTTGTATAAGTATACGTTCGCATTTCTCAGAACCTATCCCCGTCGTTAAGCGACGCACATCTTTACATTCTCCAGTTTGTGGAGATTTAAATCGTAACTAGTCTTAAGAGAAACAAAACACAAATATGCAAATATTTTCTTTCGTCTGTGATCACATGTTGTTGTGAGAGAGGATTATTATTCGCGAGGACTGGTAGATTTTCTGTACTTTGGGACGTGGTCGTACTGAGATGTTGGTTTTGTGGTAAACCACAGATATGATTGCTGACTGCAGGAAGCGATGGTGTTGTTTTTACAGTTGCTAATTATTGGTGGTGCGTGCATTCTTCAGCCGACACCTGGACACAGTTCGTTGATACATTTTTACTGGATTGTCGGTTGCGCTGAGGCACAGTCTCGTGGGGACATTGCCACCTGCATTTTCGGGCGTTAGTCACAAACTATCATATCATTGGTCTGAATTTGATAGCCAGTCAATACTTGTAGAATTTATGTTTTTTGAAGGAATGTATGGCAGTGCTAATCCAGTGACTTTAAGGGATACACGATAACTTGTATTGAGTCAGTTTGGCTCACGAAAAGAAAGAGAGGGAAGAGATGAGAGACAGAAATTGGTGAAAGGGATGAGAAAGAAATGTAGCAGAAGGAGGAAATGGAAAAGATAAGAGGCAGAGGAAAAAAAGAAACCGGAATCATGAGAACATAAAAAGGAGGAAATGCTGAAACAGGAAAGGAAAGGAAGAAATAACACGGAGGATTAATTATGTAAATAAGTAATGACAAAACAAAATAAATTGATGATGATGGTGATTGTGATACTGATAAAGATATTGAGGCCAAATTTTGTTTTATTATGCTAACAAGATTTGATTCAAAGGAAGCTGTTTCTGTCTTGTTGTTTGGAGTTAGACGGTCCGAAACCTGGCTAAATGTTCCTGGTTTTATATCTTTCTTAAAGTATATGTCTTAGAGCAGATCGTAAAATTTTCATTCATCTTCATTAAACGGGATTTAACGTCAAACCCTTTTGTATTACTCATTTGGGGATGAAGAATCTAATATAAATAATGTGAATAAAGATCACTAAGAAAGAATTTAATATACCTTTGAGTACTCTAAATATTTGTTGTTGATACTGATTGATCCTGTTTCTTTAAACATATTAATTTCAGGGCAGTAATTCGAAGAACTATGACTAACGTAATGAAAAATTAATTATTAACAGCAAGACAGAGGTAATATCCGGGCACGGCTTTGTTGCTTCCATAGTTCAATCTTGTGGCAATTAAAAATAACAGGTGGGGCGTACACCAGTATAGCCAACAGCAAATTCGTCCACTGACATGGATAACTGGGCGGGTGATTTATGAACAGTGAAGCAAATTTATCTTTGTTAGTTGGGCAAAGAAGGACTGTTCCTAATTCTTGCTTATGTAGCGAATATTTATATAGACTGATATAGTCTAGTTTACATGAATATCAATAAGGAACCGTGAGGACCCTATAGTGACGTGTTATAGGAATTTTATGCACTTTACTCAACAGGAGGCCGTAATATACTCCAAAAACTTTTAGGATAACTAGTCTCCAGTCAGACATTTCGACATCAGCCAGGATATCTTGTCTCCAGACAGACACCCCGACATTCAGGGTACCTTGTCTCTGTGCAGACACCCAGACAACAGTCAGGATATCTTGTCTCAAGGCAGACACCCCAACATCAGTCATGATATCTTGTCTCGAGGCAGGCACCCCGACATCAATCAGGATAATTGTCCGCAGGCAGACTTTACGACATCAGGCAGGATATATTGTCTCCAGGCAGACTTTCCGACATCAACCAGGATATCTTGTCTCCAGTCAGACACCCCGACATCAGTCATGATATCTTGTCTCTAGGCAGACACCCAGACAGCAGTCAAGATGTCTTGTCTCCAGGCAGACACTCTGACATCATCCAGGATATCTTATTTCCAGGCAGACACTCCGACATCAGTCAGGATATCTTGTCTCCAGGCAGACACTCCAACATCAGTCAGGATATCCTGTCTCCAGGCAGACACTCGGACATCAGCCAGGATATCTTGTCTGCAGGCAAACACTCCGACATCAGCCAGGAAGTCTTGTATCCAGGCAGACACTCCGACATCACTCAGGATAACTTTGTGTGGCCAACTTTTCAGTTCGGGGCTTTCGGAGTATGGAAGAAATTTTGATCAGTAATACGGAAACTTCGGTAGTAATTTTGAAAATAGAGCACTGCGGAAATCAAATAGGACGAACTATTTCATGTTTGTTACGTAAGGCCGGATTGGCATTTAAAACGGCGTGGCACTTTACTGTTTTTGTTAGGTACTTACGGTGACAGTGGTGCCAAGCGTGTAAATGGGGTTTATCAAAATTACCAACATTGCTGTAGAATAAATTTTTGTGTGAATATTGAGATCTTTTAATTTATTCTGATTTGACACATAATGTGCATTTTACATTTTGTTTCGGTTGTGAATCACGAAGTTTCGAGCACTAGTCCTGTCTCTATTGTTAAAATAAACGTTCTCAGTTGGGCCCTTGAGATTAGCTTTTTCCTTTTTCCGGCATCGGAGCTGGTTTTCGGGACCAAATTCATGATTGGAACTTTTTTTATAAAAAGCAGGGTTAGAGCTTACTCCACACATGTAGACAAATGAAAACGATAATTTCATAATAATTATAATAAAATTAATGTAAAGTAAAATATAATAATCATAATATACATTAAATGAAAAGAGTCTAACATTTATGAACTAAACGAAAGACATCAGCGCTACGTATTTGCGCCATATGTTACGTTTTCTTGGCTACGAGCTCCGTTTCCGGAAGCTACAAATATGTAGGGTCTAATATTGCAGCGTTTCATCAGTCTGATAGACGCGCGACTAATTTGCCTGAAGTGGAAGCTGCATGATATTACTACAAACATAGTAGGAGATGGTTTGTGACAGACTAAATGTAATTGTTACTCACTCACAGAGAGCAATGTAACTCCCAATAGTTGACAAGTGGTTTTTATCGTCGGACGAATTGACACTAAACACTTGAACGTAAAACTACCTGCTGAAATATTTAGAGGGCCTTTGTAATAGTAAATATTGGTGTTTTACTGAGGTCGAGTGCAGCAGACATACCTCTTAGAAAGTAAAAACGAAAGGAGGAACTGAAGGAAGAAAGAGAAAGGAAGAATTTGAAATAGAGAAGAGAGACCCAAGAAAGTAAAACGAAAGGGGGAAATGAAGAAGAAATAAAAAGGAAAAATTGGAAGCAGAGAAGAGAGAGACTCAAGGAAGTGAAGCGAAAGGAGGAAATGAAGGAAGAAAGAGAAAGGGGAATTGGAAACAAAGAAAAGAGACCCAAGAAAGTAAAAGGAAAGGAGGAAATGAAGAAGAAAGAGAAAGGGGAATTGGAAACACATAAGAGAGACCCAAGAGAGTGAAACGAAAGAAGGAAGTGAAGGAAGAAAGAGAAAGGGAGAATTGGAAACAGAAAAGAGAAACTCAGCGAAGTGAAACGAAAGGAGGAAATGAAGAAGAAAGAGAAAGGGAAATTTGGAAGCAAAGAGAGACCCAAGGCAGTGATAAATAAATAAGTAAATACAAAGGAAATAACAAGCACGTAAGTAGAGTCATTCAGAGTAGGAGACGTGTTCTTCTGAGAACCGCTGATATGGCAAGCCAGTGCGTTATCCTTGTTACTCCCTTTACCTCAGAAACTGAATGCTCTGATTTTATATCACAGGCCCTTTCATCAAGCGGCTCTACAGGTTCGTCCGTGATGTTATATCAATGTGGCTTGAGACATGCAGCCCCCTCGCCCCGCCATACCCTTCCACGCTTCTGACAAGAAGAGATTGCATGTCTTAGTGATGCGGACACCAAGATGTCATCAGATTCTGTTATTTTCACTTCGCTCATGAAATAAAGCCCTCCCGGCGCTCTGTCTCTTTTTCTCTGGAAAAACAATATCCTGGATTAACTGCATTAGCCGCATAACAAAGACTGTTGGCTGAGGCAGGATGCAGATCAAAAGATTAATGGGACGGCAGTGGAGGTTGGACTATGGCAAAAATAGTGAAGCTCTGTTTCTGCAAAGTTCGATGAAGGTGCTGACATCACAGGGTTTCAACAAAGCAGTGCCTGCACGAGTGTTGTAATCGGAACCGACTATAAAGGAATGTTGTTAAGCCCTTTCGTTACATTAAATACATATAAATGCCACCTGTTTACCAGCTGCTTGATGTGTATAATTTGAAAGACCCGGGTTGGGTTTTTAGTGAAAAAATACTGTGGCATACGTACACAAAACATACACTGTAACATACGAGTATATAAATATATATATATATGTCCAGTTAGCCTTCCGTTTACTTATTTCATGTATTGGTCACATTTTGCATAGAAACTGCCTTCTACAACAGGTTATTGAAGGAAAGATAAAAGGGTGATAGAAGTGACAGGAAGACGAGGAAGTAGACGTGGGAAGCTACTGGATAACCTTAAGGAAAGGAGAGGATACCCTCAGGGAAGTGAGTCATCCCCGTTGTGTGTGTGAAACTTGGAAAATTGTATGTAGTCCAACACAACTGTGTCACTTGAGGTGTATTTAATGACTATATAATGGACAACTACACGTTTCGGCCTGTACTGGCCATCTTTAGGTTGTCTCAGGGAAACTTAAGAACTACTATAAGTATGCACGCGCACCTGGTGTAGAGATTTCTACACCATGTGCGCGTGCATACTTATAGTAGTTCTTAAGTTTCCCCGAGACAACCTAAAGATGGCCAGTACAGGCCGAAACATGTAGTTGTCCATTATATAGTCATTAAATACACCTCAAGTGACACAGCTGTGTTGGACTACATACAATTTTCCAAGAGGATACCCACATTTGAAGGAGGAAGCTCTAGATCGCACTATGTGGAGAGCTCGCTTTGGAAGAGGCTTTGGACCTATCGTAAGACAGATTACCAAATGAATGAATGAATGAATATATATATATATACACACACAAACTAAATTCCAACTAGCTGCACAATATAGAATTCTGATGCTTTTACACTTTTCGGCCACGAACCGCAGCCATGTGACACGTGGACTTTAAAATAAGAATCCATCAATAGATGTAGCAGATTTCGTAAAATAGTCCAATTGGTGTACGTACTACCTCCGTAACTGAATCCTACTTACCAGTTTGGGAAAGGTAAATTTACCCTACCAGTTCCGGCTCTGAATGTACTACGTGCAGAACAAACCCCGGGGAATTTAAACACAAAGAAGCATACGCTTGCAAAAGGGTTATCTGAGGTAGTAAGGCGACTGGTTGCTAACGGGACGATGTGGCTTGACAGGTATTTTCTTTCCATTAGCATGTCCTGTTGTCATTGCGTTACGTGGATGGTGGAAAGATGAATTTGTCGTTTCACCTTCCAGTAGTACTGAGGCCAAGAATACATGGAGCTTATCTCTGCTCCCCCTTACTTGCTTTCATGACTCGGTATTAGGCAAAAGGCTAGACTTAACGTTTATTGTAATTACCATAATTGTCTCATAAACTATAGTCAAAAAGTCATACTGTCTTTCTCATGGATATTCGGCCCTGAAGTTAAGATACTATCCTACTATTTGCAGGGATAATCAGTATCCTTAGAATAGGAATTTTAAAAAGAGGGATAAGTTAAGTCACTACATTGGTCAAAGAAAAAAATTAACCCTTTTGTGAAAGAATCAACTTCTTGTATCCCTTCCTGCAGTGTGACTTCCACAATCTTTCTCTCTGATCTCAGTTCTTTCCATCTTCCGTGCCCCTTGTACATATATGGGAGACGGATTTAATTTGAAGCCTCTGAAAGTCCCTTGCTTCTTCTGTTTTGAACAAGAATCTTTCCGGAGCTTCCTTAATTTATTCAGAAAACTTAATTGCCAGTTGTCTCCTTTAATGATGTCTGGAAAAAAAATCATGAGGCTGAAACAGCTGAGTCTAACTAGAACTGTCTTATTTGTAGGATGCAGATATTTACCCCAAAGATAAAGGCAGTTTTGTCGTAAATTTTACTGAGGTCCTTCATGAGAGATCTGCTTTATAGACACTTCATTTCATTTTTAGTTTTTGTTTATAGAAGAGTGGCGGAAAAGGGGCAAAGAGATATTGCGTCTCTCTCTTTCACATTCCTGTAAACGAACACTTGCTTTCTGTTTGCTGAAATAAATTAGAACTTGACTCATCGTGAAGGACGGTGAATAGGTTTAAGGCCTAATTTGCAGCTGTCCATGCTTTTGTTTACGCACACAAACACAAACACATGCACATACATGTATATATAAGGAATATAATCCGAAAACTTTCGGTCGAAATTGTGGGCATATTGGGGCTTCAGCGCTGTTCAGTAAAGACAAAGACGAAGACTTTGAATTGGTATCAAATTGATATCGACCATAACTTAAACTGGCGATGTTAAATTTCGTGGGTGGGTGGGTAGGTAGACAAAAAGATAGTTGGCTCCTGCAGTTATGTGTGTTCTAGTACGTGCATAGGGTTTGCGGACGGCTCATAAATGACTCTAATGACCAAAACTACACAATATATTTTCGACAGCAATTTTAGAAATTTGAAAGACACAACGTATAAAAATAGTCTTTGAAATTATATATTTTAATCGATTTACGTTGGACACTCTGTGATTATGTAAGAAATATAGAAATATAGCCACTACTAAAGGAATTTGTCGTTTCTTTTACACTGGATTATTTTATAGAGATACAGACTTTCCGACATACCTATATGAGACAGGAGGGGTCGATGTGCAATGTGTGCAGTTTGGAAGCAAATCTGCGGATCGGTGACAGGTCTGAGTTACGTTTGAGAGATGACCAGTTCCAATACACGAGGAAGCATTTGTTAGCCTGAAGGACCGTCCAACAAACGTTGTCTAGAGTAAAGTGCGGGAAATAGGTCACGTGACTCCACACTATGAATTATGGTAACTGTGGAGAAAGAAAAAACATAAATTCAACAAGAAAATGCTTGGCTACAAAGTCAAGTGGTAAATAATCCAAAATTAAGTTGAATGTTAAAGACGGCGCCTCAAATATTGGATACATGTGATCAGTATTCCCCTAAATCTGGTAAATTTCTATTGCCTATTAAAAATCAGGGGGACAAATTCCTTCTTCCTTTTCAGTTCACCGACACTGAACATTTTCTAACCATTACAGAATCACGTAACCTCTGCATTTACAACGCTGTCAAATAAACTTAATTTTGAGAATCTTTACTAAACAGTATAATTTCGGCTTAAAATGTTTCTTATTTTCGTGGAACTTAAAGTACCTCATGTAAGTTCTTAAGTTTTCGCAACGGTCTAATTGAATCTACTGTTTTCTGAGACATTGCGCTGCGTACCTCTGCATTTGGTTACCGACGTTTCGGGAGAACGTGTCGGTCGAAGAAGACATCTGAACCCTTGAAAATGAGACCGGCGCCTCGTACCTAGACATTGGTAACAAAATACCAGGCGACTCAACGCACACATCCCAGAAGATCCTAGCACATCACAGTGATCACAAAAGCCTCTTATTAGTCTTTATGTGTAACCACTTCAATTCGTCACATATTTAGTGTAGTCAACATAACTAGACGGTTCGGGTTTCGAAAAACCGTGGGGACGAGATTTTTATGTCCCCCTTACCCACACAGGGCAGTTCTGGAGCCCATCCAGCCTTCTGTAGAATGGAGACCTGGGCTACTTCTCGTGGGTAAGACGGCCGGGGCATAGTGTTCATCACTCACCCAATCTAGTGCTGAGGTTAAATACAGAGTAGAGCTGTACCTCTACTTTCCCTGTGTGCTTGCGTGGTCTGTTACGGCTATGCCTTTACTTTTACATAAATGTAAATATAAACGCATGGGGTAGCGCAGTTGTTTGAGGCACTGCGCTACAAGCCGGAAGGATTCTCGATTGTGTCATTAGGATTTTTCACTGACAATCTTTCCGGCCGCACTGTGGCACTGGGGTCGACTCAGCATGTAACAGAAATGAGTAAAAAAGGTAAATCAGTCCCATTACAGGCCCGAGGTGGCCAGAAGGTTCCAGGAAGTTAACGTTCCCAGATTACGTGACAACGGCCCAGAATGGTGGTAAGGTTGTCAGCCTTACGCACCGGCCGCTTTTAGCCCCAGGAAATACTCCTGGTACTCATTTCTGTTAGAGGCTGTGTCGACCCCAGGGCCATAGTGCGATCGGAAGGATGATGTCAATAAAAAATTCCAATGACACCATCTGGAATCGAACCAGCGATCTTCCGATTTGTAGCACAGGACCTTAACCACTGTGCTACCGCGGTCCCCAACAGAAATGAGTACCACGGATATTTCCTGGAAGGTAAAGGCGGCCGGTGCATACAGCTGACAAACTTTCCACCCCCATGTACCGACAGCCTACAGATTTTGGGAACCTGAACTTACTGGAGACTTAAGGGCTTGTTTAGATCTGTACATGGGTAGTTTTTGTATTTACCAATTGTACCGCACTTACTAAAGATCCCTTTTAACATTATCCTGTCATCATCTCCTAAGTATTTCACGCTTTTCTTACCGCGATGCTTCCATACAGATGTTTCATACGTATGTTGAAAGAAATAGCTTTAAAGATTGTAACCAATTATAAATGTTACGCAGGTCTGGGCTACCAGTGCAGTTAAACTTACGTGAAATGTGACAAAAGCAACCGAGGTGAAAAGCCTTGTGACAGGAATGTGTGTAGGTTGTGGTGTTTTTACGTTGCTGAGCATCGAGCATGAAGTAAATGTTACAAAAAAATTATCTGTTACAATCAGCGACGCCCGACAAACAGCTTGCAAAGAATGTAGGAAAACCTACTCTGCTGTCGTGCCCAACTTTTTTGGACACACGAGTAGCTTGATATCATTGGCGACCATTTATGCTTGTTGATGCATAGGAAATACAGCTGAAACAACATGTTATTATGTGGGTGCCTAGTGGAATGGCAGCTTGTCTTTTTGTTTTGTACCCAAGGAAGTTGCAAATGGAGTGAGAGGAAGATTTATTCACGCAGAAAATGTGGAGTAGCACCAGCAGGTAGAGGCGCTTCGACAGCTGTGCTGATCTGATTCTGTAGGAAAGGCTTAGCGATGCTGTGCCGTGTATCAGCTGCTGTAATTTAGAGCTCCATATTTTTACTGCGATACTTATAAACAGGAAGGTGTTATATAAGGTTACTTTCCTGATTCTAGCCAAAGTTATTTCAGTCCCAAAGTGATCAAGTTCCTGTTTCCTTTAGTGTGGTAGACATTCTTCAGGACTATAAAATAAACAACCAACGAGATGCAACAATAACGGTTTATTAATGGTTTCAATAAGCTCAACATGTTTCGGGCGATAATTTCGCCCATCCTCAGGAGCACTAGACTGTGTTTACAGCTTGTGGTGCAAGGCACCGACGATGCCGCCGGCTGGTCACCAGCCGGCAGCATCGTCGGTGCACTGTACCTCAAACTGTAAACAGTGGCGTAGATTGGTCTTTTTTTGGCGTCTGGGGCGAGTAAATAAAATGGCTACCCCTAACAGAAATTGTAAATTTAAAAAAAAATCACAGTTTTCTATTGATTTTTATTATATTTGGCTGGACAATTTGAAAAGTGCTGGACGCAAAAAGAATGTTTCTAGTTGAAAATATATATTTAGCCACCCTTTTCGCCGCATCGCTCGTCCTTTCGCCTATTTTCACCTCTGGATGCAGGAACAAAAAAAATCAAATCTTCCAAATGAAAAGAATGTTAAGCGCCATAAATTGCGATAAACTTTAATTGGGTATTTTTTCTGTGCATTGCTGTCTAAAAACGCAACCATTACGTACCCGTATATCGTGCCTTTACCGTAGTTTTGTGTTTTGTGACGTATGGGTGTGAATCTTGGTCTCTCGTGTTTATGGGAGAGTGTAGATTGAAAGCACTAATCATGCTGCAGAAACTTCCATAATAACATCTTTTTTGATTTATACTCATTAGAAAGTGCTGCATCATCACTAATGGAACGGGCACACACGACCCGACTGACGTAATAGTAAAAAATTATAACAATTTCAAAGATAACATTATTGAATGGCGCCGAATTTTTCCATGCTGGAATAAGAGCGCAATCAGAAAAAGTTGCAGGAAGAATACTGCTGGGCGATAGCACAGGTGGCAGGGCGGTCGTGCTGCGGCCTATCAGGTTCCAGTGTACTGAATTCTCTTGTTTACACATAGATGACTACTTGTATATGTACAATCAGTTCCGACTTGCACAATAATTGGACTTGCACCAGACCTTCCGGAACGTAACTATTGCGTCAGTCGGGTAGTGTCTGTAAGAGAAATGCTCTCAGAATTGTAGTTGAGGAAAGTGAAGAGAAGAAAATACTTGCGGGGGTTTAATTTATTCAAACCCGTTGCGAATCTGGAAACATAAGCAGCATTACGTAACGGTTCTACACACAGAGCAGACGACCCATTTAGAGGCCGAAACATGTATTGATGCAACATACATTGTCAGGTCCATGTACCTATTAGCGGTTTTTATGTACAAGTTGTGGTTAGAGCCCAAATACGAGCAACTGTTCTGAATACACACATTTCTAGAATTCTTCTTACCTCATTGACCTTGAGGTAAATTTATTCCGATGCAAATCGTGTAGAGTGAAATAGTATTCTATTGTTTTTCTGTGCATGTTATTAAAAATATTATCTGATTTAAATCTCGCTTAGGAACTTCTCTAAAATAAGCCTGTCTTTTTATGTAAGCTAGCTATAGCAATGACCGCCTCTGTGGTCTAGTGGTCAGAGTTTCTGGCTACAGATACAGAGGTCCCGGGTTCGATCCCCGGCGCTACCAGATTTTCTGAGTAGTAGTGGGTCTGGAACGGGGTCCACTCA
>Ga0136643_10005057_pt1 | contig 18453 bp, 13 predicted proteins | sample TergutLab28metaG_FD_96883 | JGI IMG/M metagenome (GOLD analysis project Ga0136643, IMG submission 96883) | Labiotermes labralis P1 segment gut microbial communities from Petit-Saut dam, French Guiana - Lab288 P1 (version 3) (version 3) | ecosystem: Host-associated > Arthropoda: Insects >...
CCGCGTCACCAAGGGTGCACATATCGAGCACCTGTAAGGTAGGACAGAAACTTGGAGAGATTCTCTACCTATTGATATGCTCCTTTCTGCCGTGTCTGTCTTGGTTGTTGCGCAGTCGAGTTCTGAAATCCCGGAGGGACTTATGAATAACCCTGTATTATTATTTCAGAACATAATCTTCTTTCGTTCAGGTAATCAATTGTAGGACACAAAACATATGAAACGTTGGGGGCAAACAAAAACTTTCTGCGGCTATCTATTCAATGGATGTGAAGGATTTACCTTTGGAAACAGGTAATTCAAGGTTAGACTACAAAGTAATGCATATTCTTCGTGGAATGCTGATCGTTGCGAAGAATTATGAATATGGAGATCAAATTTCAATTTTATATTTGAGAAATTTTAGGTAAAACGCATTTATACTTAAATAATGACGTTTTTACACAAAAATCGGGTTAAGTCGATAGTATGAATAAGCGGGTAGGTCTAGAAATTCAAGTAACAGGAACACTCTTCCTAAAAGATGCTGGCAACTCTTTTAGACACTTCAAAATAATGTGACATAGACAGAGGTGGCATTTTTAGAAATAAAAACCGAAGTAGGCGTCAATAAAATAAGTAAAACCAAACAATTGAAGAGAGATGCATGTTTTGCATTAATGGAAAGCAGCCACGTACAGTCGTGTATGTTCAGTTGAAGCTGACCCTTCACATTACGCACCTCAGAGCATCTGCATTCCATCTGCTCGCCACATTTGTTATACATTTCTGGTTGCCGGCAGCAAGTTCCCCTCATATACAAGCACAGTCACTCTGCACGGACAGGGAGAAATTCATGCACAGGAGATGTCAGAACCAGACTGGAATGTTCAGAAGCTGCTCGGACACTCGGAAAAAGGGGGCAGGATTTTCTTTTGTGGTGGGACGGCAGGGAAGTGAAACAGAGCTGCTGGCACTAGGTTCTGCTTCAAGTTCCGAGTTAGTAGTGGTATATACTGTCACTGGAATTTTGGTTCGGGGGCGGGACGTATGAACCTTCCGTCAGAATTCTTTTGAACGTGGTGACCAAATCCCGGAGCACACTTTTTAAGTTTTGAGCCTGAATGTGTATCATGGATAGTGGCAAGATCTGTTACAGTGCTGTGGGTACTGGTAAATACATTGTAGTTTGGTCTGAAACAGCGTGATTGTTACTGGTACAGATATTTTATGTGCTAGTTCTGAGAGAGTGTCGTGATTAGTGGCACAGACATCTGAAACCGCGTTTTATGTTTTGTTGACCGTGTATCCCTGTATCAGATCTTTTTCAAGTGAAGCCAACTAAGTGCGCACTGCTTCTTAATATATTTATTTCACTTCTCTACATGTTTCGGGCAACTATGTGCCCATTATCAGGAGAACATACTGTATCTATGCGACACTGGTATTTTTCACTCTGTATGGGTGGCTGTCCGGTCTGCTGGTTTCAAGAAGAAGCAGTGTGCACTTAGTTGGCTTCATTTGAAAAAGATCTGAAACAGTGTCTTGGTTACGTGTACAGACATTGTACGTGCTGGTTCTGAAATATTGTCGTGGCTACTTGTGGAGGCATTGTACGTGCTGTATATGAAAGAATGCGTTGGTTAGTGGCGCCGTTGGACCCTATGTTTGGTGTGTCTGAAACGGTGCTTTGAACACTGGCGCAGACATTTTTTGTTGTGGGTTTGGAATAATGTCTAAAGAACAGTTTAACAGCCTGTGTCGAGCAGCCCACTATTAAGACAGTATAGCAATCGTTTCTGTAACAAACTGTGGGTACTGCACAAACTTTGGAGGCAAGGTCTAGGTGCCGGTCATGTGACCGTCAAAATACCAGTGAGTGGAACGACATGATTACAATTGTTCTTGTAGTTTGGTCTGTTTTAGGTAACAGGTAACAGGTAACATAATAAAATTGTCTCTCTCTGCGCAATGAAGTTTAATTAGCGGAGCAGAAATAGAGCTGTACGATTCCTAATCTAGACAACAGATGGAGGTGCGTAGTAAAATTTACACCCTTGCTCTTTAATCAAAGGAAAGAATGAACGCTGTTTCCAATAGAATAGTAGGCTTGGTGGGTTCCATACCCTCTCTGGACATTTCGGAAAAGTGAAATGTTCCGCACCCCGCCAGGATTCGAACCCAGAATAGTCCATCCCACAATCCCGACTCCTTTGTTGTTGTAATTTAGCCTCAGAATATTTCCTTAATTAATATGTTCCACTGCTACTTTTTTTGCCGACTCGAATTCCACATTTATTAGCCTGGTACCGAATCGGGACTTCCGTGATTACAGACCTGCAATCCTCAGTAATACGAAATGATTATACTAGGGAAAGGTAAACTTTGTCTCAGGTTATAAACGTCGCTCTGAAGGATAACATAAGAATGGTCGAAAATCTGTCCGAGTAATTGACAGGGAAGTTAAATCTTATATATTCTATCATGACATTACTCAATTATTACACCAACTACTGCACATATATAAAATTTACACATTAAAACATTAAAAACGCACCGACATATTTCGGTCCTAGGACTATCAACATGCCGTGGCATACTGCCACAATACCCAACTGGTACAACGAAATTAATGTGACTATTTCTAGTGTGACTTTAGCAAGGAAGATATAGCTCCCTGTTGATAGTCCTAGGACCGAAACATGTCGGAGCGTTTTTAATGTTTTAATGTGTAAATTTTATAAATTTTATATATGTGCAGTGGTTGGTGTAATAACTGAGTAACTCGACAACATTCAAGGTGTAACAACGGAAAAAAATCTATCATGACATATTGCACCTGCATCTTCCTGCAGATTAGAATTTTGTGTCACTGACTGACGGTGACAGCGTTACTGTCTATCAGACCGTCAACAAAACTTAGTAATACAAACAGCCAACTAGATGCAACAATAATAATTTTATTAATAATTTCAATCAGCTCAACATGTATCGGGCAATAGTTTCGCCCATCCTCAGGAGCACTAGACTGTGTTTACAGCTTGTGGTATAATGCAACGATGATGCTGCAGCACCGTCGGTGCATTATACCACAAGCTGTAAACACAGTCTAGTGCTCCTGAGGATGGGCGAAACTATCGTCAGAAACATGTTGAGCTGATTGAAATTGTTATTAAAATTATTATTGTTGCATCTAGTTGGCTGTTTGTATTATTATATATCAGTGATGCACGGTCACAGAAACATCAAATCGTCAATAAAACTTTTGATAAAGAGTGGTCATTGTTTACACGTTGTGACATAAGAAGGCCTCTGGTCACTCAGATTGGCAGTGATAAACGTTTTGTCTCAAAAACGATTTTACATTTCGCCAAGTCTGTTTACTTTACCTGCAATGTGCCACGGCAATCTGCAGTCTCGTGGCACCAAGGAGCGCTAGAGTCGTGTAATTGTGAAATGTAACCGATCCCATTAACGATGTGGTCCAAGCAATAAGTATACAACTACTTGATTGTTGGGATAGCGGGTTTGAACCCCGCTGAGCCTGTTGACGTTTTTGTCTCTTGTGTTTACCTTGAAACGAGACGTTCTGTGCCCTATATTCCTCGTCACGCTGCATATAAAGCTTAATATTCGGTAGCCATATTACTATTAAAAAAAAGTATAAATCTTCGCAGTCGGCAAGATTTTTCCCTTCCCCATATCTTATTGGCAGTTCCTCGTCTTACGACCACAAACTTGGCGCCGGGTTTGTCTGTCATTGACGCATTTGTGTTCATCTCTGCCACAATTCTGGTGAGTGTTATTGTTTTAGTGTCATGGCTGACTGTTGGGAGACCGGTGCTGACTGTCGTCTCCCCTCAGTCCATAGATGCTGTTTATCTATTTGGTTTTATAAGTACAAATGCTATAGTGTAATTTCAGTTGGAAAATCACACGAAAATACACCAAGAGATAAGCACTCGTATATGTAGGGATGAAACAAAATGAACTGTAGATTAAGAAATACCCTGAAAGTTTTGGAACGTGGTGTTGAAGAGGGACGGAGAAGACCATTTTTGGACTCTTCATGTGAAGAATGAAGAGTCGAGGAAGAAAGGAGTATCATACATACAGTAAAACGAAGGAAGGCTAAATGGATTGGCCACATCTTGCATAGGTAAAAAAGGTAAAGTGATCCCGTTACAGGCCCGGTGTGGCCCAGAGGTTGGGTAGATGTATAGCTCTACTGTACCATGACCGCGGCACTGGAAGGGGGTGAGTGGTCAGCAGCACGCCCCGGGCGCACTTTAACCCCAGGAAAGTCCCGGTACCCATTTTACAGGAGGCTGAGTGGGGCCCAGGGTCAGTCTGGACGGGTGGTAAATCTCGTCCCCACCGGGATTCGATCCCGGACCATCTAGCCCGTAGTTAGTCGCTATACCGACTGAACTACCCAGATCTTGCGTAGGTACTGCCTTGTAAAATACGTTATTGTAGAAATGTTAGAGGAACGGGAAAGAGAGAAAGAAGGCAAAAGAAGCTAGTGAAAACAGAATGTGACTGGAAATTGAAAAGGAAGCACTAGATGGTGCTGTTTTGAGAAACGGCTTGAGAAGAGGCTGTGGGCTTTTCGTAAGACAGATTACATGATGATGGATTGTAAAATTATTTGTAGTTATCAACTGGATTAATCTGGCTCGTAATGAATTCTGAAGGCAAGATCATTTTTATGTGGCGATGCAACCGTAATTACGAAAAGAACTGGAAATATGTATATGAATTTTTAATTCTACCTAGGCCTGTTTATTAGTATTTGATATTTTTATGTTTCCAGTAGAATGATAAGAGTGTTAGCGAAAAATAATTTGGAAGGGATGTGGAAGGAAGCGGTCCTCTCTTGGTAGAATAAACACCTGCCACTTGCATGGGGGGACTGAGAAAAGCGCGGGAAATCTAGTGAGCGTAACGGATTTTAGGGTTGAATATGAAATTGGTGTTGACCGCCAGTTTCTGTTAAGAGACCCAAACGTATTGACAGAGGGGAGAAAAATGAGGCAGTAAACAATAATCTGTCCAGCACGATATTATGGCTGAGCAGTGGCAAATATCTGCCAGAAAGGCACAAAATGTGATTCGTTTTATATCCCGTTGTGACAACAGTATAACAATACTAATAAACAATGTAATAAATAGACCTCTGTTCACAACTCAGAATTATATAAAATGTAATGCAACATGTTCCGGCTTGCGTGAGTTTAGGCTCACCGCGGTGTGTATGAGATCTTCTGTCTCTTATAGAATATTACGCAGCGGTGATTGGTAGCAAGTTACTGAAGGTTAGGGAAAAAATATCGGCTCTCTTTTTAAGGATCAAGCTGTCAAGAAATGTGAACGATGTTCTGTCCTGTAATGTTGGTAACTAAGAACCAGTCAAAGGCTTGTAACATTTCAGAAGCGGGAAGACCTCATATTTCGGCCTGTATGACCGTCATTAGATACCACATTTATATAATAAATAGAGGGAAGTTAAGTGCAACTTTATTATTCCAGTTACCTAAGTGATTGGATCTGTTGTTAAAACATTAGGTGTGTTCGCTACAGAATTTTTAAACCTCTATTTATTTGTGTACAGTATTATTTGTTAATTTGAGGGTTGTTTCACCGTGCATCTTCGTCATGAAATAAATTGAAATGCCAACTTGATACAACTAGGTAATTTTATTGATGTATTCTTAGCTCGACATGTTTCGGGTACATGCGCCCATCATCAGGAGCATTAGATGTTAAGTTGCAGCATATGGTTTTCTGCACCGAGTTTTTGGATGGGTGGTGGTCTTGAGAGCCGCTGCGTGGTTCGTGTGTACGGTGCGTTTGGTGCCGTGCACGACCTACGCATCGGCTATCAAGACCACCACCCATCCAAAAACTCGGTGCAGAAAACCATATGCTGCAACTCAAGATCTAATGCTCCTGTGATGATGAGCGTATGTACCCGAAACATGTCGAGCTAAGAATACATCAATAAAATTACCTAGTTGCATCAAGTTGGCGTTTCACTTTATCTCATTATTTGTTAATGTCTGGTTATTGGCTCTGTAAAAGCAGCAACAAAATCACACTTACGTACGCAACTAAGAAAATACACTAAATAAAAATTAGACGTCAAACAAGAATCAGCACTAGGACAGTTTATGATGAAACTTCAAGTCTAGAACTATAACACCATTGTTACTAAACAATTTTATTGAATACAAATGAATTATTTCAGTCAAACAAAACACTTTAACCCTTAACCTGCTAACGTGGAGAATATGGTGAGCTCCTAATAATGCCAGCAGATGGCACATGGGATTTAACTCGGCACTTATAGGGTTAACGTGTGTCATCCATTTCTTCGTGTTTAGGTTCCAAGACCCATAATCAGCATTAGTTTACAACAATTAAAAAAGCATAAATACAATTGCCGTACGCATTATTGGTTAGTGAGATCACACTAGTTCACAGATAGTTAGTAAAATTTACTACGTGTTTGTGGCCTTACGTAAAACAAAGTATTTGTTCAGCACAATATACCGTCATTGTTGTGTTTTCTGTTCAGATTATTATGATAGCTCTGCTGAGAGCAGTATTTGTGTTTTCATTAGTTATTGAGTTCCTGCTCTTATTTAGTGAGAATGATTCCGTAAGGCACTGTTCTTCTTAAAACGCTTGTAACAAATAGTTCTTTTTAAAATTTACCGAAAATTTTCTGTCATTGTATTTATTTTTCACTAAACTGAAGGTTCTGTTTCTTACAGTGCGTACTTCACGGAGTACAATTTTACACGAATTTTCGTATTTTAGACGCGTACGTTTTGTGTATTTATGTTCTTATAATAAAACCAACTGGACGCACTAAAATCTCAAATTTATTTTTGGAATAAAACTCTACATGTTTCGGACAGTTCTTCTGCCCATCACCAGCAGTTTTTCACTGTACACAAAGCAATGGTATATGACATAACAGGTTTGCTGACAGCTTGCGAGCGAGCAGGATCAGGACGGAACTGGGTTCCGTCCTGATCCTGCTCGCTCGCAAGCTGTGTGACATATACAATTGCTGTGTGTGCAGTGAAAAACTCCTGATGATGGAAAGAGGAACTGTCCGAAACATGTAGTGTTTTATTAAAAAAATAAATTTGAGAAATTGGTGCATCTAGTTAGTTTTATTATAAGAATTTATTACGATGCATGGTCACCTGAACGTCAAAATGTATTTATTTATTTCTATGTGCCAATCTAAATGCCTGTCCTTTGAACAAAATATGTTTACGAATAAATCATTACAGTATAAAAGTTGTGCAGTTACATTAGGCTGATCCACACGGTGTTAAAATTTCCCCAGCTATCGATATCTTCTAAATAGGAAAAACAACAATGATGATACTTATGCGTATTGGACCGTGCATCATCTTGATATTTGAATAAAGGTTGACCAACTAGATGACACTACTGGTTCAGCCTACACTCGGATACCACATCACCAATAGCCAATCCCGCTACATAACACTAGCACGCCTCAAGTCAGCCTACACAACGCAATAAGTAGTCGCTAGCTCCTGAAATGGACGTATTAACGTCTGAAACATGTTGGGCAATATATAATAAAGCATGTGTCATCTAGTTGGTCAACTTTTATTCAAACAATGATGATAATTTATACGAGACAAAGACTTGACTTTATACAATGCTACAAACACGTGGTAGGTTTTAAAAACTATTTGTCAACTAGTGAAATCTGAGATGAAATGAGATGGGCTGGGCATATGGCGCGTATGGGTGAGGAGAGGGGTGTGTGTAGGGTTTTGGTGGGGAAACCGGAGGGAAGGAGACCACTGGGGAGACCTAGGCGTAGATGGGTGGATAATAATAGGACGGATCTCCAGGAGGTGGGATGTGGGTATATGGACTGGATTGGGCTGGCCCAGGATAGGGTCAGGTGGTGGACGCTTGTGAGTGAGGTAATGAACATTCGGGTTCCGTGAAATGCGGGGAATTTCTTGACTAGCTGCAAACCAGTTAGCTTCTCAAGAAGGACTCTGCACCATGGAGTGAGTAAGTAAGTAAGTAAGTAAGTAAGTAAGTATGTAAGTGAAATCTCACCAATGAATAATGCATACTGCAAGTGAACTTACGTTTCTAATTTCTTTAAATTAATGCCCGATGGTGGTTCGTTGAACCGACACATGTAGCGTTGCTGACAAAAAGAGTTGTGTTTGACTGCGTGTGTTCTGTATTACGTAACACAAAGGGATGAATCGGAAAAAAAACAGTTTTCATTATCTCGAATAGGGAATAATAATAAAACAATACCTAAAAAGCATACAAAATTACAGATTGTCTGCTATTTAAGTCTTACAAAAACCTGTGTGTTAGATATATACAAATAACCGCGATGTTGTCTGGCTTATTTGTTTTTAATATTCTTAGCTTGGTTTGTGTAATGCAGTCGAGATCGGTAATAACGTCACGAAAGGGGGTGGGTACTTATGTCGTTATAAAGAAGTGTTGTTCTGACGGAGGTGCATATTGTTATGGTTAACAGCGAGGATTTAATTGGTAGTGTCCAGTTGAAATGTGATGGCATACGGTGACGCACGGGAGGGGAAGTGAAGGAGAAACTGGCGAATAAAGTGGGTAGCCAGTAACCTTCACACTACCTCGGAACATGGTGTATCCAGCATTACTACCGCCGGTGCGCACACCTCGGCTGCCAGTAGTCGACTGAACTGACGCCCCCGACGATTTAAATGGACTCGTCCTTTTCGCCGAAAGACGAAATCTGGTTTCTGCTTGTGTGCCATCACATTTCAATAGCAGTCTAATACAGCACATCTGACGCTATAGACGAGGTTTCGCATAAATCGATGTCGTTATAACCGGGTTGGACTGTTTATTATACCTTTTATCTTAAAGTGATAATAGCATCAATGTGTTTCTAATATGGCACCTAATTTTGTAGTCACAAACAATGCGAATCTTCATCCTGACACAGTTCGACGACATTAGATGATAACAACAACAACAACAACAACCAACTTGAATTACTGCGGTGTAAGACTTGGTAATCGTCTGAATTGGCTGAAACGTGTAGTCGGTTCTAAAGAACTCTTAAAACGTATTTGACAAAAAAGTAGCTGTGTCAAATGAAGGAATATTTCTATTTATACTGTAATTATACACAACAGAATGCAACAATTTGAGTATGAAACAAAGGGAAGTTTAATACAGTTATTTATTTAAGGAGCTGGACGTTTACTAGTTAACTTTGTGAGTCTGCATAAGTGAAATAGAAAACATTTAACGATTAAAGTTCTTGAACTGAAAGTGCTCTGAAGTGTCCTGCAATTTAAAAGAAAGAATGAACGGTGAAGAATGAATTACATTGATGAAGTGTATCATTTATAATAAACAGGGCACATTTGTATTTAGTATAATATTAAAAGTTTGCAATAGTAAATTACGTGTTTAAGAGCGTGGACAGTTGCAAATATCTGGGTACAGTGATCAGTAAAAGGAACAACACGTCAGTAGAAGTGAATGCTCGACTGATAATGGCTAATATAGCATATTGTGGGTTACAGAACCGTATGAAATCAAGGAACATATCCAGGAATATCAAAACATATGGGGCAGAAACATGGGTGCTATCTAAGCAAGATGAACATTGTCTTAGTGTTTTTGAGCGTAAAATCTTCTGGAGAATTTATGGCCCAGTGACTGATGGGGGAAGATGGCAAATTAGAACTCACCAAGAACTCTATCAATTGTGTGGTGAAAATGACAATGTGAAATTCTGCAAATTGAGCAAATTAAGATGGGCAGGACATATCATACACCAGGATGAGCATGATTTATCCAGGAGAGTCCTCCTCAGTGAGCCAGGAGGAAAGCGCCCCAGGGGGAGACCCAGGTTGCGCTGGGAAGATGGAGTGAAGGAAGATGCAGCAAAGCTAGGGTGTAGAAACTGAACAGTAGTCGCCCTAAATCGGGAAGGATGGAGGAAACTCTTGAAGGAGGCCGAGGCCCACCCCGGGCTGTAGTGCCGTTGGGAATGAATGAATAACATTGCAAGTCTGCAGTGGGCAGTCAACAGACGATAATATCATTCCTGCGAAACTCTTTTGTGGAAGTATGTATGAGAAATGCGGTTGGAAAATGCAAGACAAAATGCAAGGGGTTGGTGGGTGATGATATCAACATAAGGTGCTAAATTATTGGAACTGCAAATCAATGTCTTGTGTTGGCTGAAAGAGAAGTATGAGGTTGGCTTCGTGCTGTACAGAACTGTGTCGCCATTTGGCTGATTGGGAAGCAAAGGTAGTTGACGTTCAGGTGACCGTGCATCGTGATAAATTCTTATAATAAAACCAACTAGGTACGTTAATATAGTATTTATTTTTGGAATAAAAATCTACATGTTTCGGACAATTCCTCTGTCCATCATCAGGAGTTCTTTACTGTACACACAGCAATGGTATATGTCATAGAGGTTTGCTGACAGCTTGCGAGCAGGATGAGGACGGAACTGCAGTTCCGTCCTCATCCTGCTGGCAAGCTGTAACTGTAACCTGTATGACATATACCATTGCTGTGTGTACAGTGAAGAACTCCTGATGATGGACAGAGGAATTTTCCGAAACATGTAGAGTTTTATTCCAAAATTAAATTTGAGAAATCAATGTATCTAGTTGGTTTTACTAGAAGATGTAAAGGTAGTCGTGTGTACAGACTCTACAGAAATATAACACACGGTATGTAGGCATTGTGTACCTGTAATGACACATGCTTTAAGGATACATATTGCCATATATAATACCGCTAAAGAATGTTTGCTTTTGGGACGCATATTTCCAGATATTGGATTGTTGAAGAATGATGGATGTTGGAATGAATTATAGTTGGTAGTTGATTGTTGAAGAATAACATTTCTTGGAATGAACGGTACTGGCTATTACACTGTTGAAGAATGTGTGCTTGATGGGTGTAAATTACCGGACATGGTGTTGCTGAAGAATTATATTTCTTCGCTCCGAACTTGATGAGATGATAGTTGGGTTAGCTGACGTAAAGCAAAGATGCCGATCCGTAATAAAATAGCAGTTTTTTTTAGTGTTTTGAGTTTCTGTGTTTTATAGCTTAAGGAAAGAAAGTTTCGTAACTAGAGGTGATAATGAAAGACCAGGTTAAAGGATACATTAGTTTTTCTAATATGATCAGCCAATTCACGTAGAGTTGCCTACACGTCTATGTGTTAAGATACGGTTGTCGGATGGGCGCAGGTTTTCATTACCCTTGCACTTCACCATGCAGGGATTCTAGCAACACTAAGAGCAAGCGTTTGGATTTGTAGCAGGATAATGTTTTTGAACACTTCATACAGCTGTCTTCGAGTTTCAGCACTGCAAACTTTCCCAGTGACGTTGGATTGCGTGAAAAACTTGCTGCAGATCTAAGGGTAACTGACAGCTGAATGTAAACACTTAAATCACTGGACTTGTGAACTTGGTCCATCGTTTAGTAACTAACTCTGAACAGAGCACAATGTTCCGGGAATGGCATGTGTTTCCGTTCTCACGGAGCCTACTGACGTTAGGTAGGAATGAATACACGGTAGTCGTCAACACGTCAGTTACTGTGCCGCCATATCGAGTAATGATAACATTCATACATACCTACACACATACATACATACACACATACATACATACACACATACATACACATACATAAATACACGCATACATACATACTCACATACATACATACATACATGCACACACATACATTCACACATACATACATACATACACACATACATACATACACGCATACATACATACTCACATACATACATACATACATGCACACACATACATTCACACATACATACATACATACACACATACATACATACGCACATACATACATACATACATACACATACATTCATTCATACATACATACACACATACATACATACGCACATACATGCATGCATACACACACACATACATTCATTCATACATACATATATACATACATACACACACACACACATACATACATACATACATAATACATACATACATACGTAGTACACATACACACATACATGCATACATACATACATACATACATACATACATACACACATACATACATACATTCCATAGATCCCTGAGGCTCTCACCAGACAATAGGATGTCGAACATGTCAAAAACATACAGAAGAATACAAGACATATGAAATTATTACAGTGTAAGAATTTACACAGTCATGTAAGTCAGTAATACATATCATCTGTACTTGCAAAAAATTCATCCGCAGAGAAAAGGAGTGTGCATACAAAAAGTGCGTGACACACGCCTCAGAAACTTGGGTGCTGAAAGAAACCACAATCCAGAAATTGCTGGTCTTTGAGAGGAAAATTTCAAGAAGAATGTTGGGGCCTACGAAAGAAAATCAAATATGGAGAATTAAAACTAACGAAGAATTAGATAAACTGATAAAACATAAAAATATAGAAGAGTCAGGAAGATATTTAAATGGAATCCTCTAACCAAAAGATCACAAGGAAGACCCAAGTAGCGATGGAAGGATAACGTCAAACAAAACATCTGCCAAATGAAGGTTAAAAATTGAATAACCTGCGTCCAGGATCGAGGGAAATGGAAAGATGTCATTGAGAAGGCCATAACTTTCAACCGTTAAAGGAAGTTCAGTGCCTGAAGAAGAAGAAGATATAGAAAAGTACGTTACCAGAAGTCACCAGGTAATAGATGCGTGTAGTTGTCATGTGTCTGGTCTCACCATTTCATTACAAACGGGACATCATACGAGCATACTGCGTGCAAATTATTGTACCATCCAATCGTGATGAGATCTACTTCCGTCTGCAATGGATTGAGTAATTAGAACGAGGAAGTTTATGTAGGTTGCCTCCAAAATCGATTCGATCAACTACGCCTAAAGCCGTTAATGCACTTGCACAGGTTGGCAAGTTGTCGGGCAGTTCTTGTGCTCCTCTGTGTTTGGGTTCAATTTCAGGCCGCACTTCTAAGAACAAGGCTTATTCGGAGATGTAGATTGATTGTATTCCACCTTTCCTCTGCATTTATTACATGTCACACACTGTTCGGAGCGTCTGAACACATACATTCTACTTTCCTGGTAACTCAGTTCGGATAGAAAGTATTAGAATATACAGCGAATAGATAGAGAGTATTAGAGAATAAAGTGAATGTGGAGGGAGAAAGAGAGAAGGTACGGGATATAAAGGACGTCTCCTCGGTAAGAATACACAAGGGGACGACGTCACCCCCAGGCAACGAGGTGTTATAAGCCTAATAATTTCATTTCACTGCCCTCCAGATTTGCATCCAAATATCCCTTTCACTTAGCACACTATAAGAAATCCATTCACGAACAGGTGCAACGTTGCATCTTAATGTTACAGATTTAAATTTTTTGTTTTGGGAGTTTATTAATAAGAAAATTTCAGTGATTTGAACACTTGTGTTTGGTATTGTATGAGGAATCCAAAGTCTCGGGTGAAACTTTTGCCTCCCTCTGCAGCGCTCAGAGGCAGCAACTTGTTCCGATGTGTTGCTAAGCCTGCACTTTGTTGTGACTCAAAACATCGTTGTCTGAATTGGGTAATACTTTGTCACGATTCGTGTTTGGTCAATTAAACACAGAGGAACCTAATCTCTGCTCTATTGACAGGCAGCCACTATAGTGTAGTCGTCATTGCCACTAGGCTAAAGGCTGGAAAGTACGGGGTTTAAATTCCCATGTAGGAAAATAATTTTTATCTTCCAGAAATGTCCGCAACCCTCAAGGGCTCACCCAGCCTTCTGTGCAATGGGTACCGGGGCTAAATCGGCCGGGGCTTGAAAATTAAGGACTTATTCCCACCTATTGCAAAGGTTGAGAATAAATGGAGCTATGCCTCTTTTCCCCCTATGCCTTAATGGCGTGGACAGAGAGAAATTTTCCATTTTTAAAAATTCCACAGCACATGGAGTATTTATATCGTTCGGAGTTGAAAATAATTTAATAAAAGTTTCCAGTCTTTCAATGAAAAATGACGTGAAATGGTTCCAGCAGCATTTTGAACTGGCTACCTTTAGCTTGCGAGCAAGAAATTTTACCGTTGGAAAACTGTATTTCAGAGAGCGAACAACGCGATATATGCATTTTCAATCGACGTAGGATAGCTGGAGGCTGCCTGTTCTTTTAGTCTGTTGTCAAAATTAGATTGGGAATTTCTGCATGTGTTCTTAAAAAAGAAAAGAAAACTTACAGGCACGTTGGGCAGTGACGTCATCTCCAGTAGCCTTCGAAGGTAAATTATATATCCCATACGTGGGATATAAATGAGGTTTTGTCGTTGGTAAATGGACAGATTAGAAACATACTGGCAGTTTATTATGTAAGGTTGTTAAACATGATCATGAATGAATGGGAAGAGATGAGGGTTGAAGAAAACTCAGCAGCTGCTGGGAGACTGAAGTTCACTGGGCAGCTCTAGGAGGAGTATAGCTGGAAAATATGTGTGTGTGTGTGTGTGTGCGCCGGGTAGCTTAGTCGGTATAGCGTTTGACTACGGACTGGACCGTCCGGGATCGAATCCCAGTGGGGACGAGATTTTCCGCCCGTCCAGACCGGCCCTGGGGGCCCACCTAGCCTCCTGTGCAATGGGTACCGGATCTTTCCAGGGGGTAAAGTGCGGCCGGGGCGTGCTGCTGACCACTCACCCCCTTCTAGTGCCACGGTCATGGAAGAATAGAGCTATAACTCTACCCACCCTCTGGACCGTCCCAGGCCTGGAACGGGATTATTTTAACTTTATGTATATTTATGTGATACACATATATAGGTACCAACAACGGAATCCCTGAGGATGATACAATAGTGTCGAAACATGTAGCAGCCATATAATAATAATAATTTGTCAATTATTTGTGCAATTTTTTGGTCATTGTACAAAATAATAAAAGTTGCAAGTACAAGTGTTTATATGTGAGTACATATATATATATATACACACACAGTGATACCTCGGCTAACGAAGATAATTCGTTCCGGAATCACATTCGTTAGCCGAAATCTTCGTTAGCTGAAACACAAACACAGACGGAAAAGATAAGCTCCTGGAATGGCCCGACCGTTCATGTTTGCTGCTTTATGTTAGCGCGCATCCACTAAAACATTCGTTAGCCAAGTCCGAAAAACAGCGAAAAAAATCTTCTTTAGCCGAAAAATTCGTTAGCAGGGTCACTCATTAGCCGAGGTATCGTTGTATAAAACCGGTGACTCTGCCATTACGCTTCTTTAATATTCACATGAATATTATTCTCACTCCTGCGCATGCGTTTCGCGAAGTGATGTTTTTCATTCAGATTTTAATACTAAATTCAGTAGCTCCCATAACTGCCAAACGCCCAGTCCTTCTTGCCCTCCTGAATTCAGACGTCTGAAAATACTGTACGACAAGTTCAAATTACGAAATAATTCAGTGTGCAGTTTTCCCACAACATTTTATTTCGCTGAGTATTCTTCCCAGTACTCATTTTACGGTCTACATTTAGCGTGAGTGGCCAAGAGCCGGAACGAGAGGCAACAAACAAACAAATAAACATATTTTTGTTTGTCTCAGTAATTAACGAACTTGATGCGCAAAATTTTTGTTTTACAATAAGTTTATTTCATGCCTCTTCATGTTTCGAGCACATGTGCTCATCATCAGGAGGTCAAAATTGCATTACACAGCCTCTGGTATCATCACACCTATAGGTGGCCGTCTCGTGCACAGGTTGAGAGAGGACTGGTTGGAATGCATGCATCGGTACCATCTTCCAGGGTCAATAAATCCTTGTACCTTGAAGATCGAACCGGTTGACCCTTGGATATGGGACCGATAAGTTGTCCCGAAACGTCGGCAAGGGCTTACCACTATACTCTCCGTACTAGTCCAGATGAGTACAGTTTCCTTCACAACATTTGCTGTGTTACAGGAAAGCTGTCTCCTAAATAAATCATGTGCTTTCCTTAATTCTACTCTATGGATGGCTGGTAATGTCCGGTCGCATTGCTATTTTTCTCATATACGAGTATCAGAAGAATGCAGAATATCTAATTAATAGTCTATTGCTAACGTCGAAATTCTTAGATATTATATCCAATAATTTTGTCCGTATATAAAATTTGCGTTATGAGAAAGAGCTGGATAATATTTTGTGTGTAGTGGGAGAAGGAGAAAGTCCTCGGTATTTACTACAGTCAGTTGCATCACACACAGTAACAGACTTCATTTACTGCTCAATCAAATTATTAAATTCAAAATAGTTACTTTTTTTGATATAATGCTACGCTTCTCAATCTAGTTTATCTCACGGAACACTAAAAGAACTACAGAACGTAATGAGGAAACCCTATTTCTCCTCAATAAGTCAAATATAAACTTACATACCAACATTTGTTTACCTTTTATGTGCAGAGTATGTAAAAAATCAACGATTAACTTCAAACTCATCAATAGTTTGAGCTTTTCGCTTGAAACATCGACTTACTCTGGCGAGCTGTGACCACTGACTTGCCTACATGATCAGGAAGCTTCTGGATTGAAGCACAGTTCGATCTTCTGCATGCTATAAGTGACGTAGTGATTGGTAGTTGAAGAATAAAAGACCAACCTGAAGTCACTTGCTATATTATTTCACTTCTTACATGCTCAACATATTTCGGACATTAATATATCCATCATCAGGAGCTTGCGACTATTCCGTTGAATTATCACATCGGTCGTATTGTTTTTGGTTCGATGTGTGTTGGAGTTTCGGTGTGGTTGGGTTGGAGTGGTGTCCGTGTTGCAGGCTTCAGCCCGACCATACTGGCGATTCACACATCTGCTACTTTTCAGCATTAAGCATTTGCTGTTGAAAGTGGTAATTTATTGGACACAGAGGGAAACCTGCCTGTAGCAGAAACGCATGGGACTTAACTACTTCTCGTTGTTGGAAGATTCCTTTTAATAGAGGCAATTAAAGCTTGGATCCTGGGGGGAAGGGAGGTGTCCAGATCCTCAGAACTGTAGAAGTTTCCCGCTAAAGACACGTTTCCGTTATGTGCGGGTTCCGTGTAAGACGGGTTCCATTTTATTAAGGACACCAAGTTTTGATATGATCATGCGAATTCTTGTTTTTGTGAATTCTGTTCGTCTTGTTTTATTGTTTGATTATGATTGTAAGAGATAAAACGTATTTGTAAATACCAGGCCTATATACTGGAGATCATTTGGCTCGGTATATACAGAAAACGATTCCTTATATACATTAAGAACGGATATTTCAGTTCAAACTGCCTTCATTACATCTCAAGTCCTTTCATAGGAGTTCCGTTCATTCGAAATCTGCGTCGACTGCTTGGCTGAGAGGAAAATAGTCTCGCCGGTAAGAAGTCTCCCTGGTTCAAATGAATTGGAAACTCTGGCGCTGTGAAGAAAGCAACCGCCCGCGTCCGCCGTCGATCGATTTCTCCATGTCGCCGTCCGTGATGATTTCATTCTAAGATTCAATTCACATCATCTTTAATTTTTTAAAGGGAAAAAAGTAAAGTTTTGAGATAAATAAACCAGGCCTGTGTTTGTCGGTATGTGGCTGTAGCACTGTTTTTAATTTTCTGATGCAAATTTGGAGTTTTGCAAATTTTCCAATAAATTTTCATAGTGACGTCACCGTATGTCGCATTTTTTAATGTAACACAGTGGAAAAAATAACCTGACCTACACGATCACTTTTTAGGTGGCAGCGAGGGCACAGAGCCAATTTGAAACTTACAAAAAGCTGCAGGGACCACAAACCATGTGATTTACATAAATGGAAATCCTTCCAGGAAAAATTTCTGCCAAGTTCGTAACAACAAACAAACAAACAAACAAAGAAACAAACAAACAAACTAACTAACTAACTAACTGAATGCCTGACTGACTGACTGACTAACCAACCAACTAACCAACTAACCCAACAACCAACTCACTAACCAACCAACCAACCAACTAACCAACCAACGAACCAACTAACCAACCAACTAACCAACCAAACAACTAACTAACTAACTAATTAACCAACCAACCAACCAACTAACTAACTAAGTAACCAACTAACTAACCAACTAACTAACCAACTAATGGACCAACTAACCATCCTACCAAATAGCCAAACAACCAACCAACTAACCAACTAACGAACCAACATACCAACAAACCAACATACCAACCAACCAACCAACCAACCAACCAACCAATCAACCAACCAACCAACCAACCAACCAACAAACCAACCAAATAACCAACCAACCAACCAACTAACCAACTAACCAACAACCAAATAACCCAACAACCAACTAATTAACCAACCAACCAACCAGCCAACTAACCAACCAACCAAC
>Ga0136643_10005059_pt1 | contig 18453 bp, 12 predicted proteins | sample TergutLab28metaG_FD_96883 | JGI IMG/M metagenome (GOLD analysis project Ga0136643, IMG submission 96883) | Labiotermes labralis P1 segment gut microbial communities from Petit-Saut dam, French Guiana - Lab288 P1 (version 3) (version 3) | ecosystem: Host-associated > Arthropoda: Insects >...
AGAATATATGATTCCATCTGCTTATCAGCACATGGTTGAATTCCCGGTGACCGTCAATGGAAAGCTAGACAGAAGAGCACTACCAGAGATTGGCTTTGATTCATTGGAAGCGTACATTGCCCCAGCAACGCCAATGGAAGAGGTAGTAGCCCAGGCTTACACTGAAATCCTGGGAATTGATCCAATTGGATCTCAAGATGACTTCTTCCAATTGGGTGGTCACTCCTTACGCGCCTTAAAGTTAGTGAACTTACTAGAGGAGCGTACTGGAAAGGCTGTTCAAGTCCGTCATATCTTTGAAGCACCTAAGGTAGCACACCTTGCACTGATTCTTGAGGGATTGGCTCAAGCCATTTCTTACGAACGTATTCCGAAAGCAGAAGAAAAAGACGTCTATGAGATGAGCCCTTCTCAGCGTCGCATGTACACCTTCTGGCGAGACACAGAAAACCGAAACGGTGTGGCAAATAACATGCCAATCAAAATGAAGTTAAAAGATCGCTTGGATGAAGCACATATACATCGTGTCTTCGAAAAGCTAGTGGCACGCCATGAAATTTACCGCACGACTTTCGCTGAGCAAGAGGGACGATTGGTTCAAATCATTCACGATGAGATGCCAGTGCATGTAGAAGTGGTCGATGTGAAAGAAGCAGACGTAGAAGCATGGTTTGATGCGACCGTCAAATCTTTTGATTTGGAAAAAGGTCCATTGTATCGCGTGGAGATTTTCCGTACAGAAAATCACGACCATCTCTTTATCGATACCCATCACATCATTAGTGACGGACGCTCGCATAGCAACTTGACGAAAGAAATGGTTCAGCTCTTTGCTGGTATGGACTTACCACTACTGGATCGTCAATACAAAGATTACAGTGAATGGGTAAGAACGCAAGACCTAAGCGATTCGGAGGCTTATTGGCTGGAATCAATGGCAAATTATCCAGTGCTTGATCTTGAACTTGATTATCCACGACCACCTTTGCAGGACTTTGCAGGTGGTAAAGAGGTATTAGTTCTTGATGAAGAGCTGACGAGTCGTATTAAAGCCTTTATTAAAGAAACAAACACAACCGAATACATGTTCTTCTTAACGCTTATTAGTACCTTACTTGGAAAGCATGCCAATCAGGAAGATGTGGTGATTGGTTCACCAATGAGTGGCCGTATCCATAAGGATCTAGACGATATGTTAGGTATGATTGTTAACACGGTCCCAATGCGCGTGAAGCCAGTAGGAGAGAAGACACTTCATGCTTATTTAGAAGAAATTAAAAAGCAAACCCTAGCAGCATATGATCATCAAACCTACCCACTAGATCTGCTTAAAAAGAAACTGGTCGACGCACCGGATCCATCACGTCACGATTTGTACGACGTCCTTTACGTGTATCAAAACAACGAGAAAACCACCTCAGATACACTAGAGATTCTTGACTACAGAGAGTACGAAATACCGGAGAAACTTGACTTAAACTACACTTTATTGGATAATGGTAAAGAAACGTTCATTGAATTAACCTATGCCACGTCGATCTTCAAACCAGAAACCATCCAAAATTACCAAGCTGGACTGAGAAAATTGATCGATCAAGTGCTGGAAAATTCGGATGTAAACCTTGAACAACTAGACGTTTAAAATTAAATAAATCGTATAAGGCATCAAGCACTTAGCCATTGATGCCTTATACCACGTATTAAAAATAGGGGGAAATGATTTTAATGGAAAGGAGTAAAAGAATGCAACTCTTGACATTTCCCTATGCTTTTGGAACAGACGGTATTTACGACGGTTTGACAAAAGAGCTATCAAAAAAAATTAAAGTTAAAAACATGAATTACCCAGGACATGGTAAGCGCATCACAGAAAACTTAATGTATTCCATTGAAGAAATCGCTAATGATGCGATCAGTTCCATTAAAGACATTAATGAAGATTATGCGTTGCTTGGTTATAGCATGGGTGCAAAAGTTTGCTGTGAAATCATTCGGCAGATTGAAGAAAAGTCTTATCGCAAACCAAAACATATCTTTTTCGTGGCATCTGATCCACCAAGCAATGCCATTAAAATGTCTAAAGCGGATGAGATTGACCTTCAAGAGGCGCGTGATATCCTTCGTAAAATGGGTAACACACCAAAAGAGGTTCTAGAAAGTAAAGAATTGATGGAGTTTTTCCATCCCATCATCAAAGCAGATGCCAAAGCACTAGAAAGCTACCATTGTCCGAGCTGGCCACTTGCAAGTGGTGACATCGCCGTGACCATTATTAATGGAAAAGGGGATGCCGCCCGGGAGAAAGAAAAAGCATGGAAAAAATTCCTTCCCAAATCAGCCAGCTGTGAATTTTTAAGGTTTGATGGGAGTCACTTCTTTCTCTTTGAAAACCGTGAAAGTTTATCTAGTGTTAAGGACGTTGTTCTAAACAAATTGCTTTAAACTTAATAGCTATTATTTCTATCGATTTTCTTCAAAAAAGGAAAGCGGTAGACTTCTACAGAGAGGGGGGAAGCCTAGTAGAAAAAAATATAAAAAAGTCCATAAATCGCGCAGAAGCGTTTGACATCAAGGGTTTAATATGTTAAAGTTTAGAGGTTATAAAATTTAATTTATATTAGGAGGCATATCAACTATGAACCGTACTCAACTTATCGAAAAAGTTGCTGGAAAAGCAGAATTAACTAAAAAAGATGCTGATAAATTTCTAAGTGCTTATATCGAAACTGTAACTGAAGCAATGAAAGCAGGGGAAAAAGTAACACTTGTAGGATTTGGAACATTTGAGGTTCGTGAAAGAGCTGCGCGCGAAGGACGTAACTTACGTACTGGAGAGCCAATGCACATCCCAGCTACAAAATACCCAGCATATAAAGCAGGAGAGTCTTTCAAAGATGCTGTAAAGTAAAACGGACGAAAACAACACTACGGTGTTGTTTTTTTATGTCGTTTAAGTCCATGATTCATTAGATTTTCTACCTTGATTATGATACAATAACTCTTAATATTACTAAGGAAAAGGAAGTTGTGACCATGGGTCAAATCCGCTTTATCATTGGACGTGCTGGGACAGGGAAGACGTACCGAAATCTAATGGAAATTAAAGACAAATGTGCTGATCTTCAAACAGAAGATCCAATTTTTGTTTTGACGCCAGAACAAATGACCTTTTATACAGAATATCAGCTTCTTTTGATGGGGAAAGCCAGTAGTATGTCACGTGTCAATGCGCTTAGCTTTAACCGTCTTGCTTATCGAATTTTACAAGAAGTAGGTGGTTTGGCACGTTACCCGTTAGATGACATGGGAAAAGCGATGTTGTTACAGAAAATCATGAATGAAAAGCAAGAAGACTTAGGTCTCTTTGGACGGCACATCAAAAAGCCAGGTTTTATTCAGAAACTTGACGAGCTGTTCGTGGAATTTAAAAACTATCAGTTGGACACAGCGGCCTTAAGACAACTGATAAGTGACTCTTCTTTGAGTGCTCAAAATATGGAAAAAATCACCACACTTGTTGAGTTATTTGATACCTTTAATGAGCAAACACTAGCCAACTATTTGACGACCGAAGATTATTTCACCTTGCTTTACGACGCCATTAAAGATAGCCCTACGATCAAAAAAAGTGACATTTACATTGATGGCTATCACAGCTTTAATGTGCAAGAAAGATTGATTATTGGCCAACTTGCCAGGCATGCAAAGTCTCTGACCATTACGTTGACTTGCGATTTAGAAAGCACCGATCCCCTTTGGAAAACAACCCAATTGACCTACAATAGGTTGGTAGAAGACTTTACCATTTCCAAGTTGGATTTTAATGAAAAACGTGACGTGACCGTGGTTAAGTCCGAAGATCAAAATCGCTGGTTGCAACCAAGTCTGATTCATTTAGAAAGATCTTTTGCAACGACGCAGTTAAATAGCTATGAAACAGAAGGCATCTCCTTTTTTAAGGCTAACTCTAGAGAGAGTGAAATAGAAGAAGTAGCCAAACGAATTCATCAACTTGCCCATGAATATCACGTTCCCTATCATAACATCGCCGTTTATAGTGCCAACCCTACTGCAGATCGCCTCTTGTACGAGACGGTGTTCAAAAAGCATAACCTTCCTTATTTCTTAGATGTGAAAGAACCCTTGTTAACCCATCCTGTGATGACTTTGCTACATAAAGTCTTTGATGTTTTTACGTCAAAGTGGTGCACTACTTCGATGATGACCCTTCTTAAAACAGGGCTCTTTCTTGACGTTTCACGTTTAAAAAAAGGAGTATTCTATGAAGAGATCTTAAATGCTCATCTGGAAGAGGTTGATCAATTGGAGAACTTTCTCCTAGCACGTCAAATAAGGGAAAGCCAGTGGAAATCTCCTAAAGCCTGGACCTACAGGCGATACGAAGGTACAGTCATGACCGATGAAGACATTCAGAAAGACGCTAGATTAAATGTACTTCGTGATCAAACGATCCATCCATTGATAGCATTAGAACAGTCTTTTCAAGAGGCAGTGACGATGCGCGACTTTGCCACGGCGATCTTTACGTTCTTGGAAAAGCTAGAAATCCCACAGAAGCTTCATTTGCTTGAACTGAATGCCATTTCTCGTGATCAAGTAAGGAGAAAAAAGCAGCACGAACAACTTTGGAACAAGCTCCTAGGATTATTTGAACAATTAGTAGAGGTTGGTGGAGAGGAAGAAACCAACTTAACTGATTTTGCTAGCCTGTTAAAAGCAGGGATTGAGAGCTTATCTTATGCGACGGTTCCACCAGCACTAGATGGTGTACAAATTGGTGATATCAAACGATCACGCTTTGGCTTAGCCACGAATTTTAACGCGCCAATGTCCTACGGCATAGAACATGCTTTTGTGATTGGTGTCAACGACGGAGAGCTACCTTCCCCTCCCATAGAGAGTAGCTTACTAACGGAAGCAGAGCGTGGGCAATTGGTGATGCTTGGCATTGAATTAGCACCGAGCCTTATTGAAAGTGGACAGGACGAACTCTTTCACTTTTATACACTACTAACCGCATCCAAATCCTTGACCTTCTCTTATGTGAGTAACGACGATCAACACCCTTCTTATCTTTTCAGCCAAATCAAAAATTTATTTCCTAAGGTTGAAGTGGAAAAGATTGAGGAGGGCGACACCTATGACCAGCTAACCACATCTCGAGCTTTGTATTCTAAAGTATTACAGCAAGCCTCATTCGAGATGGATCGAATCCATTACGAGCCGATTTTTGACTATTATCAACGGCATCATCCTATGACATATGGTCTCATGGCGAAATCATTGGGGTATACCAACCAAGTGGACACATTGGAACCACCTGAGACGAAAGCCATCTATGGTGAGGAAATCGAAGCCAGTGTGTCGCGGGTTGAGCAGCTTAATCGATGTGAATTTGCCCATTTTATGAGCTACGGTTTAAAATTAAGGGAGCGGGAGGAATTTCAACTGACGGTTCCAGACATTGGAACCCTTTATCATGAGGCTTTAAAGTATATTTCGCTATTGATTAAAAAAGAGGGGCGATCCTTTGCTAGTTTATCAACGAGTGACTGTAGAAAACTGGCAGACGTTGGGGTTAGGGAGGTTGCCAAGCGTTATGCTTTTAAAGCTTTACATGCTAGCACGCGCATGTCCGTTTTAAAAAACAAATTAGTGTCGGTGGTCTATCAGACGTTATTGACTCTTGTTAAACAAGGACAACGTAGCGGATTTAAAGAGCGTGCCTTTGAGGTGTCTTTTGGGCGTAGGTCGAAAGATCAAATTCAAACAGAGCAACGTCAATTAGGATCCTTTAAGTATTCCTTACGTGGAATCATTGATCGGATCGATGTGGCACAAGTTGATGATAAGCGTTATTTACGTGTACTGGATTATAAGTCTAGTAAAAAAGATCTGGAACTGGATGCCCTCTATCACGGGTTAAGTTTGCAGTTGTTAACCTATTTGGATGTGGCCATTAAAGGGGCAGATCAAATTAGTGACGTTGGTGGGGCTTTGTATTTTCATGTGCACCGACCTTATGCCATGGTTAACGAAGAAGTATTAGGAAGGTCAGACTTAGAAACAACCTTAAATACGTTGCATGCCAAGGCCCAGAAGATGACGGGGTATTTGCCAGATGAACGGGCGGTGGCCTTAGTGAGCGATCTCGGGTTTGAAGCGGGAGAAACGACCAGCGATCTTGTTCCCATTACCTTTAAAAAAGACGGTACCTTTGCAGCAAGAGGGAATCGGGTATTAACGACCGCTGATTTCGATTTGTTAAGAGATTATACCAATCATAAGATTGAAGCGTCTCTTAAAAAGATGACGGCTGGACAACTGAAGATCAATCCGATGAAGCACAAAGGTGCGACGGGGTGCGATTATTGCCAGTACAAATCCATCTGTAAATTCGAGGTGCCTTATAATAAATACAGTCGCCTGGCGAAGATGAAGGACGATGAATCGCTAATAAAAATGGCAAATCAGCTGAAATCTTAAAGCAAAGGTGACTAAAATTTCAGCAATGTAATAGAATATAAGCGATTGAGTATTTATCACCTTGTCGGATTATGGTACAATATTATTTATGAGTTTTTTTACGATTGGAGTTATGGAAGAATGGCGGAATTAAATTACACAGAAGATTCAATAAAAGTACTGGAAGGATTAGAGGCTGTTCGTAAACGGCCAGGGATGTATATTGGCTCTACCGATGCACGTGGTCTCCATCATCTCGTTTACGAAATTGTGGACAATGCCATTGATGAAGTGTTAGCAGGATATGGAGAAGAAATCCATGTGACCATCAACGAAGACAATAGCATTACCGTACGAGATTTCGGCCGTGGCATCCCGACAGGACGCCATTCTTCAGGCAAGCCTACTCCGGAGGTTATTTTTACTGTGCTTCATGCAGGCGGGAAGTTTGGTGACGGTGGTTATAAAACTTCTGGAGGTCTCCATGGCGTAGGTGCTTCGGTGGTTAATGCTTTATCGGATGTAGTAGAACTTGAAATTTACCGCGACAAAGTAAAATATGCTTTGACCTTCGGGAACGGTGGAGAGGTGATCAGTCCCCTTAAAGAAGTAGGGAAAACCCGTGAAACTGGAACGAAAGTAACCTTTAAGCCAAGTGCAGCGGTGTTTTCCTCGACGGTTTATTCTTTTTCAACCTTGAGAGAACGATTACGTGAGTCGGCTTTTTTAACGAAGGGATTGAAAATTAAACTAACGGATGCCCGTAACGACAAAGAAGAAATCTTTCATTTTGAAGAAGGATTAAAGGCCTTTATCGATTTCCTCAACGAAGGGAAAACCACGTTACACGATGTGGTTTACTTTAACGGAACCAGCCATGAAATTGAAGTTAACTTTGCTTTTGCTTACACCTCTAGCTATTCTGAAAACATTCTTTCTTTCGTCAACAACGTCCGAACGCGAGACGGTGGAACCCATGAGACGGGAGCTAAAACCGTCATTACCCGTATTTTTAATGAATTTGCCCGTAAGACGGCCATGATCAAAGAGAAGGATAAAAACCTAGAAGGTGTGGACATCCGTGAAGGGCTGTCTGCCATTATTTCCATCCTTGTTCCAGAACATTTGCTACAATTTGAAAGTCAAACGAAATCAAAATTAGGAACGCCCGATGCGAGGAGTGCTGTTGATGCGGTCCTTGCTGAGAAATTAAGCTTCTTCTTTGAGGAAAATCGTGCTTTAGCAACGGACCTGGTCAAAAAAGCAGTGAAGGCTTCACAAGCAAGAGAAGCAGCGAGAAAAGCCCGCGAAGATGCTCGTAATGGAAAAAAAGGCAAGAAAAAAGAGACCAATCTATCTGGAAAGTTGACGCCAGCCCAAACGAAGAATCCAAAAAAGAACGAACTATTCTTAGTCGAAGGGGATTCCGCTGGAGGTTCGGCAAAACTTGGCCGTGACCGTAAGTATCAAGCGATTCTTCCATTAAGAGGGAAAGTTATCAACACAGAGAAAGCTAAAATCGATGACATCTTTAAAAACGAAGAGATTAACACGATGATTCATACCATTGGCGCAGGGTTTGGTCTTGACTTCGATCCAGACGATGTGAATTACGACAAAGTCATCATCATGACCGATGCCGATACCGATGGGGCACACATTCAAGTGTTACTCCTAACCTTCTTCTTTAGATACATGCGCGAGCTAGTAGAAGCAGGAAAAGTTTACATTGCCTTGCCACCTTTATACAAAGTGTCGAAGGGTCAAGGGAAAAAAGCCCAAATTGAGTACGCGTGGACCGATGAGGAATTGGCAAGTGTCTTTACGAGAATTAAGAAGCCTTATATGATTCAACGTTACAAAGGGCTTGGTGAGATGAACGCCGACCAATTATGGGACACCACCATGAACCCTGAGACGCGAACGCTCATTCAGGTAACCATTGAAGATGCGGCCGATGCCGATCACCGAGTAACCACTCTGATGGGGGACAAAGTGGAGCCACGTCGTGACTGGATTGAACAAAACGTTGATTTTACCATGGAAGACGATTACGAGATTTAGGAATTTTAATTTTGATTAGGATGTGATGAAAATGAGTAGGTTAATATACGATCCGCTAAAACAAACCGTGTTCTTAAAGAATCTAACCACATCAGAAACCATTTCTAAACAAGAATCCTCTGAAACGGTACAAGACTTCATTCGTCGAATCGATGAGAGGGAATATTCTAACGATAAGCTTGATTTTAACGATAATTTGTTATTAGGAAAGCAGATGTTGGAAGATAACGTTTATCGCGGTGTTGTGATGGAAGGCATTCCAGCCACTTACGCTCAAACGTTGGAAATCATTAACAACGTTCCAGTTAATTCTGGACTCAGGCCGAGTCAAATCAATGAAATTGTTAGTTTGAAACGTGCGTGGGACTATGTTTTAAACGATGAAAACTACGAAGAAAAACCTAGAGAAATAAATTTGGACTTTATTAAAAAAGTTCATGCTATGATTGGTGCTAACATGGAAAGCTTAAAGCAGGATCAAGTAGGAAGTTTGAGAACAACACCCATTTACGTTGGTGGCGTTAAGAAACATGACTTTAGCATTCCAAATCAGATCGCAATTGAAGAAGAGTTAAAACGTTTAAATGACATCCATGACCCAGTCATTCGTGGATTGACGTTGTTTTTATACCTTTGTAGGACACAGATGTTTCGAGATGGGAACAAACGAACGGCAAATTTGTGTGCGAATTATGTATTAATTGCAAACGGATGTGGCTTACTGTCGATTAGGGAAGATTTGGTTCCTGATTTCAAAGTGTTGCTGATCCATTGGTACGAAGAAGGGAAGGCCGTCGATATCATGAACTTTTTGTTTAGCAAATGCTACCTGTATAATCATGCAGGGAAGGCGTTTGTCGAATAACTCTGCCAAAAAAGCGTGTTAAAAACAACGAAAAAAACCAATGTAGGATGTAGTAAGTTATGAATAAAAAAGAAGTAGCATTTAAACAGCAGTTTTCATCGTTAATGCCGGTGTTAGTAGGGTCAATGGTTTTTTTGGCCTTTATGTTTTTCAATATTTATTACGAATACGTGAACCTAAACACCTATTCAAAGGTGGTCATGCTAGGAGCAGGTTTTATTGTTTTATTAACTACCTTTCTTCGTCTTTTTATCCCCGTTGCCGTTGTTAGCGAAGAAGGGATTTTACTAAAGCGTCTGTTTAAAAGCCATGATTTTGTCCCTTGGACAGACGTTACAGGGTTTAAAATTGTCAAAAAAAGAGGGGCCAATAGTAAGAAGGTGGACAACGGTTCCTTGGAATGTTGTGTTCTTATTTCAACGGTTCATAGCAAAACGTGGTATTCCACTGACGAAGATTTTATAGGTTTTAAATCGGAAGGGCATACCATTCAAGTTGGTAAAAGCGAGTCGGATCATTTAGAACTGTTAGAAACATTGCAAAGTTATCACGAAGGCTTTAAAAAGAAACAAGTTAATTAGTTTTGCTTTGATTGTAGATTTCCGCTCTAACGGCTTGTGAGAGGTACACTACCAATTGGAAGCTATCAGAGAAAGAAAAGATTAGACCACCCGAAAAGGAAAGATTAACATGAACGAAAACATTCAAAAAATGAAATTAGAGGATATTATGGGCGAGCGTTTTGGACGCTATTCCAAGTACATCATCCAAGAACGCGCCCTTCCTGATGCTCGGGATGGACTGAAGCCAGTGCAGCGTCGTATTTTATACGCCATGTACAAAGGTGGCAATATGCCATACAAAGGATACCGTAAGTCTGCTAAATCCGTGGGAGACATCATGGGGAACTATCACCCGCACGGGGATTCCTCCATTTACGAAGCCATGGTACGGATGAGCCAAGATTGGAAGTTTAAAGAGCCTTTGATTGACATGCACGGTAACAACGGTAGCATTGATGGGGATCCGGCAGCTGCTATGCGTTATACGGAGGCGCGTTTGTCAGTCTTATCATCGGAATTGCTTAAAGACATGGATAAAGATTTAGTGGAACACATTCCTAATTTTGACGATACCATGAAAGAACCAACGGTATTACCAGCCTTTTTTCCCAACCTGCTTGTCAATGGAGCAACTGGGATTTCAGCTGGTTATGCCACGGACATTCCACCTCACAATTTAGGTGAGGTCATTGATGCGGTTATTTATGCCATGAATCATCCGAAGTATGAGCTGTCGAATCTTTTGAAGTACATAAAAGGACCTGACTTTCCCACGTCGGCCATCATTCAAGGAAAGGATGAGATCGAGAAAGCGTACCGTACAGGAAAAGGTCGCGTGATCGTTCGTTCTAAAACAGAAATCGAAAAAATGAACGGTGGACGTTACCAAATTGTGGTGAGTGAGATTCCTTACGAAGTGAACAAAGGGAATTTGGTTAAGAAAATCGACGACCTTCGGATTGAGAAAAAGGCACCTGGTATTGCAGAAGTACGCGATGAAACGGACCGCAACGAATTACGCATTGTGATCGAACTAAAAAAAGATGCCAATGCGGAGACGGTGTTAAAGTATCTACTTAAACAAACCGAATTACAAACCTCCTATAACATCAACATGGTGGCCATTTATAATAAGCGACCGGTTTTGATGAGCTTACCCATGCTAATTGATGCCTACATTGCCCACCAAAAAGACGTGGTGACCAATCGAACGAATTTTGACTTGGCTCGTGCGAAAAAGCGTCAACACATTGTTGCTGGACTCATCAAAATGGTTTCCGTGATTGATGAAGTGGTGGAGATCATCCGAAAGTCGGAAGACAAAGGCGACTCTAAGAAGAACTTAGTGGCTAAGTTTGGCTTTAGTGAAGAACAAGTCGAGGCCATTGTGACGTTGCAACTTTACCGCTTATCCAATACGGACATTACGGCTTTGCAGGAAGAAGATGTTGCCTTAACTAAGCTGATTGCTGAACTCATGGCTATTTTAGGGAGCGAGAAGCTTCTTATTTATCAAATCGAAAGTGAATTAAAGGCGGTTAAGAAAAAGTTTAAAACGGCTCGAAAAACGGCCATTGAAGCTGAAATTGAAGACATTAAGTTTGACGATACCGAATTGATTCAAAAAGAAGACGTGATGATTGCCATGACAAAAGACGGCTATGTGAAACGAACAAGCATTCGCTCTTATGTGGCAGCCAAGGTAAGTGAACCGTTACTTAAAGAAGGGGACAGGCTCATTGGAAAATTCCAATCGAATACCTTGAATAAGTTAATTGGCTTTACGGAATCCGGTCATTATATTTTGATGCCAATCCACAAACTACCTGATATTAAGTGGAAAGACATGGGAGCTCACTTGTCTAGTCTGGTAAATGTGGATTCAACGGATAAAATGGTGGCTGCCTTTATCGTCGATGATTTTAATGCGTCAGTAGACATAATGATCGCATCAAAGAACGGTATGATTAAGCGAACCGCTCTCAGTGATTTTGAAGTCACACGCTTTACGAAGAAATTAGTTGCCATGAACTTAATGGATGGTGATGCCATCGTTGACGTGGTTCGTAGCGAACACGCCATGAACGAAGAAGAAATAGTGGTTGTTACCCAGCAAGGAATGGTATTGAAATACCCTAAATTAGAAGTACCGAGCGCTGGAGCTAAAGCAAAGGGGGTAAAATCCATTGGACTTAACGCTGGAGATGTCGTGGTTAGAACGTTGATCACTATGCCTCGCGTGGAAGTGCACATCGCTTTGGACAATGAGAAGCTGAAAAAATTGAAAAAAGACGCCATCGATGGATCGAAGCGGGCACGAAAAGGAAAGTTGGTTTTACCGAAAACACGGGTGGCCGTTGATGCTTATTTGGCCGGCTCGGTCTTTGATGAACCAGACCTAGACGAAGACGATGCAGGACAAATGAGTTTAGAACTCTAAATCTCTATACAGAGGCGTCCATTTTTGGTATGATAAAGAACAACGATAAAGGTGGTGAAAAACAAAATGAAACGCAAAAATCAGGGCATTAATCGAACCGGGCGCATGACCTTACTTACTATTACAGCTATGTTTTTCATTTTGTTTGTTGCGACTGGCGTCAGTTTTGCAACCATTGCCATCAATGGGACAAGTCGAGGTGTTAACTTGTACGAATTGGCATTAAGGCATTATCTTGCAACGGGACATATTCAGGGACGTCGAGGGATGATTTTAGACCGAAACCGGGATCCCATTGCTACACAAATGCCTTCCTTTACGCTATATGCTAATTTAAATCCAGCCCATGGCTCAGTTGTTGAAGACATTGACGAGACAGCGGAACGTTTATCAGAGGTTATTAATCTTGACGCCGATCGGATTGTCGAAATTCTGTCACAAGAAGGCCTTTCTGAAGTTCAATTTGGCAATGCAGGAAGACGTCTTTTATTTACTGAAAGAGAGCGAATCAACGCCCTTGAGCTACCGGGTCTAAACTTTCGTGAGGAGCCCATCCGCTTTTATCCTAATGGTACGTTTGCTTCTCACACAGTGGGATACGCCGTTCCCACAACAGATGGCATCGTTGGTAACATGGGAATTGAATTGGATTTCAACCAAGAATTATCTGGTCGAGACGGTGTCTTTCAGTTTTTGAGAGATCGATACGGTTTTATTCAGCCAAATCAGGAGCGTACCTACATTCAAGAACCCTTAGATGGCTACGACATTACCTTGACCCTTGACTCTGGCATTCAGGTTTTTCTCGAAAGTGCCATGGACGATGTGTTAAGCGACGTTAACATTAATAACGCTGTAGCCGTAGTGATGGATGCTAGAACTGGTGCCATTTTAGCAGTCGCTTCCAGACCAACTTTTGATCCCAACGTAAGAGAAATTGACGGTCACCAAAATGCTTTAATGATGTCTTTTGAACCAGGATCGACCTTTAAAACTTTTGCGTATGCAGCTGCCATTGAAGAAGGGAGTTATGTGGCAAGTCAAACTTTTAGATCAGGCTCAAGAAACGTCCATGGTGTTCCAATTAATGATTTTGATCCCCAGCCAAGGACGCTGACCTTTGATCAAGGCTTCTATATTTCAGCTAATTCAGCTACCATTGATATTTTAAGGTATTGGGTAGATCATCCTACTTGGATGGATTATTTAGAAGCGTTTGGTTTTGGGTCGACCACCGACTTTCAATTATCTGGTGAAGGAGCAGGGTTGCTTCCTTCTACAGATAGTCCAGTTAACCTTTACATGTCCAGCTTTGGTCAGGGAATTTCGGTGACCCCACTGCAACTGTTACAAGCAACCAGTGCCATGATCAACGATGGGGCCATGGTGAGTCCTCACATTGTATCTGAAATTTACGATCCAAATACAGGGACCATTGTCTATCAAGTGGAACCGACGTTTGTTGGCAACCCGATTTCACCAGAGACGGCAAGCCAAATGCGCGATTTGATGACGGGTGTTGTAGAAGATCAAGAGATTGGAACCGGTCATAGGCATTACGCGCTAGAAGACGTGCGTAGTGGCGGAAAAACCGGGACGGCTCAGGTGGCGGATGTAGACGGTGGAGGCTATTTATCTGGCGTTTATATTTATAACTACATTGGTTTTGCTCCGTTGGAAGATCCTGAGATTATGATGTTTATCGCCATTGAAATGGAAGGGGGACGCTACCAAACCGGTCATCCTTATGCCGGTGAGATTTATCGTTTTGTTATGAATAATACCATACGCTATCTCGGGTTGTTGCCTGATTCGCAAGTCGAACCAAATACAACTTTGCCGCAATTCGAGCGGGTTGAAGTACCGAACTTAACCAACCTTTCCGCTAGCGATGCGTTAGCTCAAATTGAGACAACTGGATTAACGCCTGTGGTCATTGGAAATGGCAATCGTGTCTTTAGCCAGTCACCACTACCTGGTTCTTATGCTTTAGCCGATGGAAGAATCTTTATTCAGACGGGTATGCACGATCACGCCCCTGACTTTACCGGTTGGACGCGTTCTGAAATGACGCAGTATGAGTTTTTAATGGAACTTAACATTGAATTCCAAGGTGGGGGAGGTATTGTAACCGATCAATCCATTGCTCCTGGACAACGTATACGATCAGGGGACACACTAATTATTACATTGGAATAGGGATCATTTATCATTGATTGGAGGACGCGATGAAAAAAATAAATCAGTTTAAAATATTTTTGATTGTGAGTGGGATCGTTGCTCTTTTGGCGACCATCTCTTTTACCATGGGAAGCGACTCCAATAACATTATTGTTAGAAGCATTAATGACGGTGTTTCCCTTGTTCAAAGGGGTTTTGTGCATGTCACTCATGGAATCCGCGGTCGAGGAGAAGCGACACGCTTACTGTTTAATACCTTTGAAGACAATCAAAGGTACCGGTCGCAAATGTATAATTACGAGCTATTAAACGTTCAAACTCAGGATTACCGTGAACAACTCGATGCTGCCTTACTGATGCTAGAGATTGAAGCCACGTTAAGTGACTTTGAAACGATCAATGCTGTAACCATTGGTCGCGACATGCCCCATTGGGACGAGTTTATTATGATTAATCGAGGATCGCAACACGGTCTTGAAGCAGGGATGGCTGCCCTTTCTTACGAAGGCTACTTGGTGGGAAGGGTAACGGAGGTCAATGAACTGTCTGCACGTGTTCATTTGCATAACGTTAATAATCAAAGGATGGGTGCTCACGTTATGATTCAAGGGGATTCTGAATCGAATGGTTTATTTGAAGGATACGATCCAACTTTAGGGGAGTTAATTGTGACGCAAGTGGATCGGAACGTTGACGTTTCTGTGGGAGACCGTGTGATTACGACGGGCTACGGTGGTATTTATCCAAGAGGTTTACTGGTTGGCCATGTGAGTCGTTATGAAATTAGTGGGGATGGCTTGACTCAAACCTTATTTTTGACTAACGACGTCAATTACAATGACTTAAGCTTTATTTTTATCATTAAGCGGGCTTTATCGGAGTCAGGCTTATGATTAAGATGGTTTTGACGTTCATCGCATTGTTTACAATGGATAATCTTTTGATGATTTTTATGCCGCTCCAGCCTTTATTTGGTCATTACGTGATTGTTCCTAATGTTTTTCTGATTGGACTCGGCTTGTTCTGTTTTTTTGATCAAAAAAAAACCGCTTTGATTTTAGCCCTCGTTTTTGGCTTAATTTATGATGTGTACGCCACAAATTTGATCGGTATTCATGTGACGTTGTTTCCTGCCATAGTTGTGGTGCTTAAAACCTACATTGTCCCGATTACCCCAATCAATTTTATTTCCATGGCTGCTGTGAGTGGTGCGTGTGTCTTGATTAAAGAGTTGGTGATTTATCTTTTGTTTAACGCCTTTTCCTACCAAGTGATGTCTTTGCTTTCTTTCGTCCAGTACCGTTTGTTTATCACAGGTATTTTTAACTTGATGATTTTTGTCTTAATTTATTTGCCACTGATCAAAATTTTCAAAAGTTACTTAGAAAAATCTTAAAGTGTATTAATTCTTTGCGTCATGGCATAACCTTTAACATGAAGCTATTAATGACCATTGATTTTTCTTTTTATTTTGCCTTTTGTTTGGCACTGTTTTCTCGCAATTTAGACGTTTATTTAACGTATTTGATTGCGATTTTAATTCACGAATGTGGGCATCTTCTCGTAGCTAGTCTCTATAAATGGGAGGTTGAATCCTTTAAGTTAACAGCTTTAGGTGGTTTTTTAACCTTCAAAGACGATTTGGCCAAGCCACCTTTGCAAAGCATTGGCGTTGCCTTAGGGGGAATCTGTTTTAATGGATTATTTATCGTTTTTTTAACGCTATTTGAAGGGCCAGCAGCTTTGATTTATACCCAGTATGCGATCATTGTCTTTAATTTATTGCCTGTTACGCCTTTAGACGGAAGTAAGGTATTTCAAGGGTTGTTACGATTTATATTAGACTATCGATTGACTTTACGTATCTTAAAAGCGACCAATTGTGTGTTCTTGCTTCTTTTTACAGGAGCGGTTGTGGCGTTTAGATGGCATTCTTATATGGTTGTCGCTATCGTACTGGCCGTTTATGTAGGAAAATTTAGTGGGACATGGCCTTATCTCTACGAACGATATTTAATTCAAAGCGATCAGAAATAGCTACCTGCGACTTTGCATGTGGCTATTTCTTTTTGATCTGGCGTAGGTTATAATAGTAATACTTCGAGCTTTAGCTTGATATAGTGCTACTTAATGCTACTCATAGCGAAAGTAGCTGAGAAATGAGGCGAACTTAAGCATGACAGGTATAATGTTACTAACAAGTAACAACAGATTAGAAAGGATGTTGAAGATGAAAGTTCTATTATTAAATGGAAGTCCCAATGAAAAGGGTTGCACGTATACGGGCTTGATGGAAATGGCTGATCAGTTAGATAAGCATGGCATCGAGACTGAAATTGTCCAGATTGGCCAAAAGGCCATTTCAGGTTGTCTTGGCTGTCGCGCTTGTATCAAAACGAAACGCTGTGTCATTAAGGATGGTGTGGTAAACGATTTTCTTGATAAAGTGGAAAAAGCAGATGGTGTCGTTGTTGGAACACCCGTTCACTTTGCTGGGGTGGCAGGGAGCGTCAAGTCTTTTCTAGATCGAACGTTCTATGCCGGAGCTTCTACTTTTAGAGGAAAGCCAGGTGCCATGATTGCGAGTTGTCGACGTGGTGGTTCAAGTGCTGCTTTAGATGGGTTAGTGAAATATTTTTCTTACGCTGAAATGCCGATCGCCTCGGGAAGGTATTGGAACATGATTCACGGGAACACACCAGAAGAAGTAAGACAGGACGAAGAGGGAATGGAAAATTTACGTTTTCTGGCTCAGAATATGGCATGGTTACTTAAGTGCATCGAAGCAGGAAAGGTAGCTGGAATTGAAATGTCTGAACCCACGAGGAAGACGTGGACGAATTTTATTAGATAACAGTAGTAAGAAGATTTGGAGATGAAACATAAATGAACGAAGTACATGTAATTGGAGCCGGACTTGCTGGAAGTGAAGCAGCCTACCAACTAGCTAAAAGGGGAATCAAGGTTAAACTGTATGAAATGCGCCCTTTCGTCGAAACAGGTGCTCATGAATCCAGTGATTTTGCTGAGCTTGTCTGCTCTAACTCCTTTCGGGCCGATGGTTTAGGAAATGCCGTTGGTGTGTTAAAAGAGGAGATGCGAACGTTAGATTCATTAATTATGAAAGCAGCGGATGCCACTCGGGTTCCTGCTGGTGGTGCTTTGGCTGTGGATCGAGAAAAGTTTTCGGCTTATGTGACAGATTATTTAACCAACCACGAAAACGTGGAGGTTATTCGTGAGGAAATAAGGTCAATCCCGGATGGTCCGACCATTATCGCCAGTGGCCCTTTAACAAGTGAGGCTTTTAGTACGGAAATCAAAGCGTTAACGGGACAGGAATTCTTCTACTTTTATGATGCACCGGCACCAATCATCGAAAAAGATTCCATTGACTTTGATCAAGTCTATTTAAAATCCCGCTACGACAAAGGAGAGGCAGCTTACCTCAATTGTCCTATGAGTGAAGACGAATTCAACGCCTGGCATCATGAATTAATCCATGCGGAAACCACACCACTAAAAGAATTTGAAAAAGAAATCTTTTTTGAAGGGTGTATGCCCATTGAAGTCATGGCAAAGCGTGGCATTCAAACGGTGTTGTTTGGGCCGATGAAGCCCGTTGGATTGGAAGATCCAAAAACAGGAAAAACACCCCATGCCGTTGTTCAATTGCGACAAGACAACGCTGTGGCCTCTCTTTATAACTTAGTCGGCTTCCAAACCAATCTAAAATGGTCGGAGCAAAAGCGGATCATCCGAATGATTCCAGGTTTAGAGAAGGTGGAGATCGTTCGTTATGGTGTCATGCACCGGAATTCCTTTATTAATTCGCCAACCTTTTTAAAGCCAAC
>Ga0136643_10005061_pt1 | contig 18451 bp, 9 predicted proteins | sample TergutLab28metaG_FD_96883 | JGI IMG/M metagenome (GOLD analysis project Ga0136643, IMG submission 96883) | Labiotermes labralis P1 segment gut microbial communities from Petit-Saut dam, French Guiana - Lab288 P1 (version 3) (version 3) | ecosystem: Host-associated > Arthropoda: Insects >...
GGTTCTTAAATAATCAGCCTGACGATGACTCTCCTGAGTCGAAATATGTTGCAATAATACGTTAATTCTAATGTTGTTGTTTTGACGGAAGACATATTGTAAGATTACAATAAATAAGTTATATTCTTAATTACACAACGGGATGACCTCTTTTAGATAAACTCGTTATTTTTTCGCTTATTTGGTTATTGAGTAAGTAAGGCTGCCACGCAGATAGGCAGGCAGGCAATCAGAACCTTTCGAATGCAAAGCCAGCCTGTTCATTACATGCGCTAGGTTTGGGTTTCCTTTCGTAAATTATTTCTGAATTTTTGGGCAGGGTCATATTCTATCTGCATTCTACGCATATTATGCCACAAAATACCACTCACATTTGTACAACGCTTATTTCAATGGGCCTCATTACAGAAACAGAATTCCTCTTCTGATTGGATGGCCTTTAAAACTGTCTCCTCTTTCTATATGATAAATTCCAGGCCGCAACAAAGGGACAATCCGACACAGACGTTGTGCAATTCTACAGTTCCTCTCAATTGATCGAAATTCATAGTTAAAAAAAGACGCCAAATTTTCAAACAAACTTTTTTTTAGACTAAACAGCGAACGTACAAACATAAAATGCATCCACAAATTGTGTGTTGTGTTTACAACGTAATTGAATAAGCATGTTCTTGAAATGTTTTAAAAATATTCGTATGGCTTTACACATATGAAAACTGTTGATTCAGATCACCGGTTTACTGTCTCACATCACTTTCATTTCCAAATAAATTCTCTCACCAGAGATAGTGCATTTCTCTTACAGACCGAGTGTTCGTCTAAGCCTACGTCATTAGGAGAAAATGTTCACAGAGCATCTTTAATTCTTTTACCAGTTTTTTACATGAAACGAATAAAATGAAAGGATGAACAACAGCGAGATCTCTTCAGTCGGTCCGCATGCCTGTTCCTTCATAACATTTAAAATTTAAGATACATATGCCTATTAAATTTCACTCAGTAAAACTTGGTATAGGTGTCATGTTTTAGACGAAACTGAAATTGAAAATCATATTTTTTATACAATAAACTCATCATATATATATTTGATAGTGTATGACGCAAAATTTGGCATGGATGTCTGTCTTGCGATTGTTGTGCGTTGTCAGGTATAGGTCTCTGCGTCAGGCTAATGACCCGTTCAGAAGTCCTGCCGAAAGTGGTGTGTCTGTACGTGGTCGTGAATTGTCGAAAATGCGGAGGCCCTGGCCCACTAGTAGCTGATGCGCCATGGAAAAATATAACACAAAATGTAAATTCAATTTAGTAGTATCTAAAATTTTTATTCGAAACAATAAATTGTTTATGATTCTAAATGTTTAACAAAGTAAGGATGAAAATGATTTATGACTCTTATGCACTTCCTGTACCATTCTCCAAAAGAAGCAACTCGACAGACTTGTTCAATAACACGCATTCCAACTGAACTTACACCGAAAAGTCTATAACGAAAAAGAAAACACCTTACATACATAATCTTTCTTCTGAAGACGTGATAAAGGAGTCAGCACTGATATTACACTGTTCGTTTTTTTGTTCTTCATCTCCGCTTCCACAAAAAAATAATTTTGAAGTCTGTAGCAAGGTTCGCATCTAGTCAGGCTACTGCTAAGCCTTCCTACTTTCGTTCTACGTCTAGCATCGTACGTGGTCGGGCAATTAAGTTCGCGAACTCGACACCGTGTGCTTGCCGTGGCAGCACTGGACAAAAGCCTTAGTATGGTTTGATGAAGCTGACATATCAGCGTTTCACAGCTGTGTTGTTGTTGATCTATGGCAGTCATTTTCTGAGTGGCATCTGTTAGTCTGCGCGTGTTTTGGTGTGCCGCCGCGAGAATGTCGGAGCTTGAATTAGAGCAGCGATAGAACATTAAATTTCTTCTTAAACTTGGAAAGAGTGGAAACGAAATCTGATGTTAGTGCAAGTTTACGGAGATAAGCCCCCAGTGACTTTTTTCTGTTCCCGAACATATAGGAAATACTGAAAGGAAGGCATTTTGATTACATTGATGACATCAGGACTAACACTAAGGCAGCTGTGAAGACATTCCACAAAACCAATTCCAAAATTGTCTTGAAGGGTGGACTAGGCGCTTGCATTGGTGCATAGATTCCCAAGGGGAGTAATTTGAAGGCGACCACGGTGGTATTCAACAATGGCGTATGTACCACTTTCACCGCGATGAGTTCGCGAACTTTATTGTCGAACCACGTATGACTAATTAATAGTCATTTTGTCTACATCCTTAGAGCTCGTCAGCGTCTAAGTTTCAGTTTAGACTGCGTTCGTGTTGCTTTAAATACATACTCTGCAGAACGTTGCGCGTTTTGTTTCTAATGTGGTTTTAAATTAAATTTTTGCTTCATTTTTATTCAAATTTTATTTCTTTAGACTGAAATGTTCGTACAAATCATTCCTTAATTCTCACGTCCTTTCCATATCTTTGTGCAGATCTCACACAACAAGTTACATAAGGTTATATCAAACTCATGCTTATTAAGCAACTGTTACTACAGCAAATCGCCCTTCAAGTGACTTAACAGATTTCCTACGTACTCAGCAGCACCCGGACTCCGATTGCGACCTCATTCCACCCAATACACATGCCTAGAAAGGCATGATCGTTACCTGCTGCATCCTCTTTAGTACACCACTTGTCATTCAACAGTAAATAACCTAATAATTTTTTTTAAAAAGCGGCATTAAATAAATCAATAATTAATTAATCGCGATTTCAGATTCAAGAAACACCTTTTATATTATTGAAATGCATTACGAAGTTAATAATCACAGATTGCTTTCTCATTTCCTTGTTCGGTCATTGTTGTCCGGGGGAGCAAGGGACCATTACTGGGAGGTTACAGCGGCCAAGGTATATGGCTGACAACTCATGTCACCTCAAACACAGATACAGAATGAATTGCTATTTATACATAAAACCCTCATGTGCTTAGCTGCTAGTCCTCCGAGGTCTGCTTAGCTTTACTTTGCTACAAACCCTTACTCACAAAGCCTATTCAACTTCTGTCTATAATCACTTTGTTTTGGATCCCTCCATCTCATAATGTTTAAAATAAAATACATATAACATTTCGGAAGCAGGATCCGCTTTCATCATCAGGTGGAGTATTGACAGGAAACTACTTTCTGGACCTGCTGGATAAACAAACTCTGTTTCTGCGCCCAAAGGTCGCGATTATTTCTACGTCGTGGACCCACCGTAGTGGATGTCTGACAGCGTTATACCTGGTGATGGCAGCTTCGGAAACATTACGTCCATCTTGTATTTTAAGCAATGGAGGATATGCAAGGTCTAGACAGTGTGATTCTATACATGATATACCATCGACAGAACATAAACAAATTAAAGTAAAATCCGTCAGCACACAGGAATCAGAATGACTATTCATATTTCAATATGAAATGTTAACAGACAAGAATATGAATCTACGTGTCTCTGCCGGCAATGCTGTCCACAGTATGGACAGCAGCAGTGCCTTCTTCATCGATTTACATTCTTCTCGTTTTTCTTACACTCAACCGCCACATTACTATGCAACCCGCGACACTCCGACACACCCGCCCCTTTACTCAACCCATCCAGCGACCCAAAGGCCAAACAGTTTGCGTTTCTCTCTACTTTTCCTAACTTTTTCCTTCTTATTTTCTTTTCTTCTGTCCCATCATCACGTTATTTTCTTCATGTTCCTTGCCCTAAAGCCCGTTTATACTCAACATGAGGCGCAAAAGTAGTTGCGATAGCAACAATATTGTGTCCAACATGCAACATACAGCAGTACGTTACTTTGGCAAATTATTTTATTTTCGCTTAAATTTATAACTTTTTAAGACATTTCATGAGTCAAGATTGCAAATCAATGGATATGTGTGCAATATAAAATCTTGCTTGTGGAGGTTAACAGTCTCGTGGCCTATTAAGAAGTTCCATCCATGTTACTAAACCAGAAGTTCTAGTAACACCTATATACCCGTACAGCTAGAATTTAGGAACAAATTTAGTACAACAGAGTAGAAATCAACGACAAACACCAGTTACATTTTATTTTTCAGTCTAAAACATTAATGACCAATCAGTTTCTCAAAACGTTAAATATTTTTCACGCACATGCGCTACATGCTGGAAGGTCGCGGGTTCGTTTTCCGATAGATTCATTGGGATATCTCATTGACATAATCCTTGCTGCCCCACTATGGTCATGGGGTCGGCTCAGCCTCTAACAGAAATGAGTACCAGTGGTATATCCTGGTGGTGTAGGTGGCTGGTGCGTATGGATGACAACGTTACCACCTTCATGTGTTTGTTGTCAAGAAATTCTGGGAGACTCAACCTCCTAGAGCCCTAAGGGCATGTGTAGGTCTATAATTTAGTAGTTTAATGTTTTTTTCCTAAAAACTCAGGCGTGTTCGCAAAATGGCGAAGAGCGAATATTAGCTTCGTTATGTCCGTCTGTGTCTGTCTGTCTGTCTGTAGGTCTGTCCATCCGTTCGCATGGAATAACTGCTCCCACTGGACGGATTTTCTTGGAATTTGATATTTGAATAGTTTTCGAAAAACCTTCGAGAAAATTTAAGCTTCATTAAAATCTGGCAAGAATAATGGACATTTTACGTAAAGATTGTGTACATTTATGATAAGCCTTACCGAATTATACCTAGAATGAGAAACGTTTCAGACGACTCTGTAGAGAAGGTCGAAACACGGTTTTGTGTTCAGTAATTTCTATTACGAATATCGTGTTTATGAGATACTGTGAAAAAATATAACAGCCAGACAGGCCACATGTGACAGTATAATACTGCGCATGACCTTCCTATAGTGTATAACTAAGACAACCGACCTACACCCAGAATATGTAATACGTATTGCTTTTCCACGGCAGTAAGGATTAGGCGAAAGCGCCACATTGTTTATATGTAAATTGCTTCCCTTATTCAAATACACTTTCCGTGGTTTAAAACTGGCCTCTTCTTTTATTGCAAAGATATAAATCACACTGATTACGAAACCATGTGCTTAAGAAAATAACTGACGTCAAAGAAAACGAATGTAGAAAATTGCCTATATAACGCGCGGAAGAACGCGGTAATTAAGAATTTCTCTATTTTTGCGCTGGAGTGAGACATGTCTCTGTGTAAATGTGGCTTTAATGGGCCCACTTTCCCTCATCCGGAAGATATGGGAATGAATATGGAGCGAAAATTGTCAGCGGAATACCCATTTGTTTGGGTAAATCCAGTAACAGTGCCACTTTGTTATGCGACAAATGAGTGTATAACATTGCTATGAGAATGAACCTGGACCTCGCGTAAATACGCCAACGATAACTGCCTGAACTACAACACGGCTTAATTCACACGTACAACAGACCTGTCAGTTTTATGTAGATAAATAAAAAATTTACAGTAAATCAGACATGTACCTCCGAGAACGTAAACAAGACAGACATGAACAATTTCAAATGAAAACTTTCTTCGAATTCCTCCTCTGTAAGACCTAAAAAGATAAAACCAACACAATAAATAAATTGTGTAAATGTGTTAGATTGAGTACACTGGCTCAGGATTAAGTAACGTTGCATGCTACATTATTGCACTTCCTTAATCTACTGCTACATTATTAATATTCTTTATTACAAAAGATTATATCTTGTTTATCAAAATGCTCAAATCCGCTCATTTAGTAGGACGTTAATATCCGTAGGTTCCCTGACACAATTCCAACTTATACAAAACCATTATTAAATTCTGTTAGTAATCATTTTAGTGACCAGAAATTGAACTGCAAATATCATGAAGTCACTTTTTATTGATACAAAGTCATTATGGAAGTATTCGTTGCTGATGAGGCCAAGACAAAATAATAGACCGCTTATTGCCGAGATTCCATCCGGAGAATACATTCTGTACGCGGGCATGTTCCTTAATCGCGTTTACATCCTCGCAAGCAATTCGTCGCAAACCTGTAATAGTGTTTCCTTCCCATCTTCTCTTCGATTTTTTCCAGTGGCAGCTTCCCAGGAGGTTACTCCTCTTGTGTTTTGTTTACACCTGCCTCTGTCTTTATGATACCTATACCAGTTTAACCTCCTGGAATTCACTGCCCTAAAGAAGCAGTTAACTCAAACCACAACACTGCTGAAGCATCGTATGAAACTAACAAAGAACCAATTAATCATCATCAAATTTTCACCAAGTAATGTACGACTGCTCTTATTAAATTTGACACACACTTTTACCAAACAACCAACTTTACTTAGTGACAGAACATTGTTTACCCTCGTCTAGAAGATGCTAAATGCAGTGATTGAGCACATTTAGATTTAAACAATTTCAGATTTTGTCAGAATTTCGTGAGAATATTGAGTGGGAAATGCATCCAAATAGATCAATCAAGGAGGTTTGGTGTTACGACGGCAGTGGCTGTGAAGACACGTGGTTTTGAGACGCAGCACCGCCTAACCGCTAAATAGGTTTTTCCGTAAAAGACAAAGTCCTGTTAAAGTGTCATCAGGACGGATAAATAATGATGAAGACAGCAGGTTTTTCTAAACCTCAGTAAAATTCTACCAAATTCCACTGCGTCTTATCCCCAAAGAAAACTACGTTTATAAAGCATCCAAGTTTTTGCTAACTCGCCATTCATGATTATGTCCCGTGTCATGTTCTAGCTCAAGCTTGGCCACATTGTGATGATGGTAATCTAGCCAATGGTGCTTTAGTTCACTGTCGTATTCTTACCGCTGCTGAACTTTCGCCACTTTGGTTAACACTAGATATGTTTAAGTGTGCGAAATGTCATCGGAAGAAAGTGGAAATGTTTAACTTGCTGGGGAGCCTGACAATTTCGTTTTCATACAAACAGGCCTCTCACAACATTGCACAGTACGGTACTTTGTTAACAGAATGCATTAGCTTCGACGTTACGCGCCTGCATCAAGGCCTTGCGCAATTGGTTGCAAAATAAACAAGAATAATCGTAACAACTTTTAGGTTGTAAGAATATAGGTTGTCTCAGCGGTGACCATTAAGAGTACTGTTGTTACAGTGGAGAATTCTTACAATAGGGCAGAAATACGCCGACTTTTCAGACGATCCTACTTCTTCATTAATCAGGGTAAACTCCCGTTTTCAACTTCACTACCCTTCTATTAGAGTACACAGTGTCATATGCTTAACTTTCAACCCGTCACAACGTAACTGTTAAAAACAACCGAAGAACCAAGGTTACGAAAAAACATAAAAATTAAGACAATATTTAAGAATTCGATTGCCTGAAAATTTCTGAACGTTTATGAATTGAAATAAACCCATGAGAAAAGGCACTCAACAAATAATACTTACTGAACGACTGTCACAGAAGTAAATCTATAAGGGGATTTTATATTAGGCTACTTTAAGAATCTGCTTCAAATTTTTTAATTGATGTTAATAAATACCGAATAGCAGAATCAAATATTATGCCGACAGTTCATAAATCTTAAACTGCAACACGGGTGTGGAATTATGTCTGATTATTTACATGGTTTATTTCCATAAAATTTTTAAATAAAATTGGGCTCTAGTTATTCATAAACTGACGATCATTCAACGAATATTAAAAAAAACAACGAAATCCTAGATAACTTGTTTAATTTTAATGTTCTATGATTTAAGCCGACCGAAGAATGGTGGAAGTACAAGAAACGCAGGTACTGAAGGAAAAACAAACGAAAGGCCTGTCTGGGGTGCCAAAAACCCCCGTCCCATTGGCTGCAAGAGACTCGCTGTACGCCCTCGAAATCACTGCATTTCCACGAATAAAATAACATAATTAACAGGGTATTCAGTAAAAAGAATTTTTTTATTCAAATAATATAACAATGAAGCCTACTCTTATAGACTTGATTTTGGAAACTTGATGGTGCATAACCAACAACCGACTTTCATCGACATTCCTCCATCAATACACAGACATCATGTGAGACCTAAAAACGTTCGTTGCACTGGTTGCATTTATGTCAAAAATTCTTCATAATTATTCGTCAAAATTTACTATGCAAGCCAACTACGTAAAGCGGTCTAGACTCTGCTCATCCTGTTCTCAATCTCTGATATGTTTTTAGCATGAGACAAGTTACGTCATCAAGATCATTAACCTTCTGGCGCCGGAATTATTTTTTTAAATTTTAGCACACTCTGTATATAAAATGTGAATAATACAGGAACCAAATATGTTAGAAGTATGAAACAAACTGCATTTTGAAGAGAAAAAAACGGAGAGTATATACCATGTTTAAAATATTCGGTACCTATATTTGTTGAATAAATATATAAAACGCAACTTTGGAGGTTAGCGGTGCGGTACGTCAACTATAGTTGACGTTAGGCGTCTAATGGTTAAGCGCTTCAATCAACTGCATTTCAACCGCAGGTTTCTTTTAACGGAGGTTTAAAATAGATTTCCCTACCGCTCCCAATTAAATGTTTCTTTTACGCTCGTGTCTGAGAACGGGTTACGACTCCTGCCCTCAGAACATTGTGTTCTAACTTTTATTGCGAACACGGGATGATGGACAGATTTCAAAGAACGAATGATCCCAAGTGTGCTACATTATCGTCAAAATCCTATAGACTGCATTTCAGACTAATTCACATGACAGAATACATTCATATAAAGTCCGATTCAAACACAAACAGGTTCAATAACTCAAGTAACTAATTTTAAAATACTGCTTACCTGCTCTACATTAATTTCTTATTTTCTTCTGTCATACCTACGGGATTAGATTATCGGGATTTACTAATTTTATCACCCCCATAAGTATAAATTTATTGCATAAAAAACGAATCTCCTCTTAATGCACTATTCTGAATTCAAAATTCTATCCATTATATATATATATATCAGACTCAAATATTTTCCCGTATTTTTCTTCCAAAATACTGATTTCGTCAGTATAAATATCCATACCCAATCTGATGTTTATTGGACCGTGCATCATTGTGATAGCTGAAGAATAAAGAACCAACTAGATGTCACGTGTTATATTTACTTTACTTCTTAGATACTCAACATGTTTCGGGCATTAACATGTCCATCTTCAGGAGTTTGCAACTAGTTGGTTTTTTATTCTTCAACTATCCATACCCAAAGTTAAGTATTAATGAACCATGGGTGAGCCTGCACTGGAAGCTGCAATATAGCTTATATACCTTAGCTTGTATACTTATCTTCTGAAGTGTGCCGGAAATTTTGCTCTCTCTGCCCTTCCGTTTTTTCCCTCTCCTCTCCTCTCCTCTCTCTTTGTAACTCCGCTGAACTTTTGAGAGCTCTTGTGGCATTGTGATGTACTACATAATGGATTATAGACCCGTCACGTACCCTAGATATACGTATGACGAAAGGAGGACGAGATGCCGTGTCATACGTAAGTAGCTGTTATATGTATGAAAATCGTGCCTATTTTCGTCAGTTTCCACTAGCTTGGTAACTTATTTGAATATTCTTAAAAATTCAGAAAGAAACCTTGGACTTTAAACGTATTGCTACACTATCAGGGCAACTGGTATAGATTTACATTAACTCAGGAGAAATGGAGTAACAATATTAAAAGATATACAAATATATATATATATATATACACACACACACACACATATACTTGTATGGTTGTGTCTAATGAATGGTCTTGTATAAAATATTTCATCAACACCGTCGCTTAGATGTAAATGAATTGTTTAATTCTTACAGTTATGGAAGTCTAATGTTAAAAATATCTTCATAAACGCTTAACATTCCACTCAACTATTCCACATAAATGCATTTTATATCCACATCCTATTTCCTCGCTGACGTCCCACACGATCCCTCCGTAAGGTTTTACGACGACAATGCTGCACTAATATCTCATCCTTACAACGCAGACGTATTGGTCAATAAGTGATTCAACCAAATTCTGCGGTATTTATTTTCTACTTGTTCTATTTTGTTTTGTGTTTATTATAAAAATATCTTTTCGTCGCTTGTCTCTTCCACGAAATGGAAATTGAATTTTGTAAGTATATGTGGTTTAATGTCTGAATTCTGGTCAAATACATGAAATTCCTGTCTTACATGAAATATGTGTGTGTTCTTTGACAAACAAAATGAAAATTCCTTCAAAATTACTGTCTTCCGCGTGTTTTTCATATTTTCTCATTTAGTGGGTGCGTAGGTTTTACTAAAAAGTTCAGTTTTATTTATAGCATTCAACTTAAATTACAATAGTCTGTTACTGGACTTCATTTACTTTACGAACTTCGTCATAACCTCACTTTAATTCCAACTATGTAAAATATTCTGTCCTGGTGGCCTTTTCAAATTTATGAAGTTAGTCTATCAACAAAGCTGGTGCATTTTAAGATTTATTGAACTGCATGAGGTCAGGGAACGACAGGGTGCATGCAAGCATATGACGAGAAAACATGGCCCAGCATTGGGGGTGCACGATGACCGCAGACCTGGGGTCTAGTATGTCGATGACGTGCAACAATACGCCAGTCCCACGTGCTCCCATCCCATCCTCTAGCCTGGTGCCCACAGTCAATATAGCCAAAGTATTCGACATTTAAATGTCAAACATTCCATTAATCAATTCCACTAAATCACGACAAAAGGACTCCAAATTTTAAACGTTGCCTGACAATAAGGTAACCTAAAGTTTCAATGGCTGAACAAACTATTTCTCCGTTAGCTGCAGGTCAACAAGATTTCTTCTTTATAACGGAAAAGTGTAGCGTTGTCGCGGGAGCTTCACTGTGAATTTTCATTATAATAAGAAATCTCGATTCGTGCGATATTCAAGGTTTTTAAGTGGGTAACTGTGAGAAATGTTATCTTCTGGAATGTTCAGTATGTGAATTTCTGTAATAATTTTCCAACATTTTCTCTCGAAAAGTTGTTAAATTTCCACCAGTCTACACAGCGCCACATGCTGCAATAGAACTATAATGCTAAAACGGGAAATAACAGAATGATACAGACATATTTCTCCCTCTCCTTCCACTACTGCCAGAATTAAGTCAAACGTTGTGATAGGCAAGACTTTAGAATGTAGATCTGCAAATTACACATATGTGAAAACAATTCAGTTATTTCAAGTTATATCTTAATCCCAAAAGCTCGCGTTTATCTAAATTATACTACAATTTGCTTCTCACATCACAGAAAATATGGTCTGTGTCCCTTCAAAGGTAAATCCACTGATTGTGTTTATGGAACTTACTGGCGATTGTAGAGAGAACCAGAAGTACATGAACACAATGCGTAGAAAAATTCATAAATGTTTAATGCCAGAGTACGTGGTACATATGTTTACTGCTAAGACTGATATGGTTAAATAAATTTTAAAAACGTTACACAATCAAAATAATCTCAGTTGTTGAATACAACTGACTATAAGTTGTAAACTGACACTTTAAAGTCGCCGAATGGGGCACTGCAAACCATATTATTAAGTTATTCATTCAGTTAATTTTGTTTAACATTTATTTGTAAAGACGGGTCAATGCCCAAGTTACAAACATACCTAAAAGTACGTTCTTTCACAACTCCTACATGTTTCGGCACGCCTGCGCCATCCACCTACACAGACTACACAGCAGGTAACACAAGGAGACAACCAGAACTGATGGAATACAACACCAGACATTTGTATACGAATGCAAAGGAAGCAACGATTATTAACACCGAATTTTAACATTCCTCATTAATTCATAAATTTTATATCAAACTGTAAAAATCAATACGATAAGTATGCATCACTTTTACAATGTATCAAACTCATAATATGTTTATGTACTCAACCACCCTCTGTTCTAAATTTAACTGCTGAGTGCCACATGTACGTAACGAATATTGCAGATGTAATTAATTATATTTTAGCATTTTTAAAGTTAAATATCCCGTTTTGGTCTCGTATAACTGGTTAATAAACAAAACTGTTAAACGGCTGTATTTCGGTACTTATTATTGTAGCAGCATGTTTCGACCTAAAAAGGTCATCATCAGGCTAATATTTCGTAAAGCACTTACAAATATAAATATAAATTGATAATATGTGATAAAACATGTTTCATACATGTGCATTTTTTGTTTTTTTTAAGTTTAAATACTCCTTTAGTGCGCGGTATGGAACATTTTAGTGGTGCGTATGTGTGAGGAGAGGGGGTGTATAGGGTCTTGGTGGGGAAGCCGGAAGGAAAGAGACCACTGGGAAGACCTAGGCGTAGATGGGTGGATAATATTAAGACGGATCTCCAGGAGGTGGGATGTGGGTATATGGACTAAATTGGGCTGGCCCAGGATAGGGACAGGTGGCGGACGCTTGTGAGCGCGGTAATGAACCTTCGGGTTCCGTGAAACGCGGGGAATTTCTTGTCTAGCTGCAAACCGGTTAGCTTCTCAAGAAGGACTCTGCACCATGGAGTAAGTATGGAACATATTAAGTTCATATAATACAGCGTTTGCTAAATGAGATCCTTGAGCAAAGGCAATTTTATTTATTTATTTTAAAGTGTTACACAAAATATTAACTTGATGACCCTTTGGGTTCGAAACATGTTGCAACAATCAAAAGTAGCAAAATACGAGTATAGCTGTGTTAACAGTTTTATTTATCAACTATGTTTTAGCAAATTTTAATCCCTGAGGATGACACAGACGTGCCGAAACAAGTAGGAGGGGCGAACGAAGACACATTTAGGTATGTTTGTAACTTGTGCAAATAACACGTGTTCATAAAATGAACTATAAAACATACTTCTAGCAGAGTTCTAAAGTCTATCATTTATAACATTCTGAAATCCTACAATACACAATTCTAAAGGTGAGTGTTTCGATATATGTTCCAGTGTGTTCGTGAGACTACCTTGTTTTATTCTGGCAAATGCAATAGGAAATACTGAATTCATTGAATTCGGACCACAAATCTCATAGTGCCTTATTCAGTTAAAGATGTATCCCATGGTATACACAAAATATACTGCGTCGTTGAAGAAAGCAGCAGGTTACGTATTAAAAATTCCAGCCTTATATCACAGGTTAAAGGGTTAGTCTATGTTCATGTCAGTGTGGGTATCCTCAAATCGTTTATTTCCAGATGCTGGCAACATAGATTCGGTGAACGCCCACAAAATATTAAATAAAAAACTCAGAAATTATAACATTCAGTCATGTCTATCACACATCTACTCCGTAAGTTATGCCAGGTTTAGAAGATTTCCTTCGCAAGCTTGATGACGATAGAAAAGATTTTATAAGCTTATTTACTAGACATAAATTTAGTTACGATTATACTAAAAAAACTCCAAAGGACTACATTAGTTATTAAAATATACAGGGGTTAATAATTAAATACGTGAATTTACACAAATCGTTTAAAACTTGCTGTTAAGTAGCTAAATTTCTAACTGGAAACTTCTTCAGCCTTGGACAATTATTCTTTTTACTGCTGTCATAAAACTCAAATTTTCAACTAAAACACCCTAAATATGGATCTTACCCTAAATAAATTGAAATCAGCTCTCTTTTACAATATAGTTCTTTAAGATCGCTCTAAGTATCAGCCTCACATAAATGCCCCGGTAGTCCAATCTATGTCGTACTATGAAACTGTCAAACCGAAAACTATTAAGCCTCTCTTTTCCTTTTCTCATATATTTAGGGTTTAACTTACAAATCTTTACCACTTTACAAATTCCCTGTTTCTTAATTCGCCTGTTATTTCGTCCCTTTTGGTCCAGGTATTTTATAAGAACTTCACCAATTAATATTTGCTTCAAAGCTGCAAATACGTGGAAACATCAATCGCGCTATTGTGAGCAAGTTAGTAAACACGGATTCCACAAAATTCTGGGAAAGTGTTCACTGGCTTTTTGAAAGACGATTATGAACTATGGAGATATTTCGTAGACGAAATTTTCGGAAAAACTATATCCCAAATTTCAGAATTCATGTTACAACAGGAAACAAAAGTGGTGCCACACGGAATCGAAATCTGAGCAGCCTTCCCACTAAACTCTAATAATTTTATCCAGTTAAAACGGTAAAGTAATCTTGTTCCCTGCTGTATACACGCACTGGGTAATAAAATGCCTTACACTACAGTCTTTTGTAAAGAGTTCCCGCAGTGGTGACGTCACGCGGTGCAGCACAATTTAACCCTTGCAGATACCTGTGGGGCGATGTGTGTGCCCCATCCATCAACAAACCGCAATTAATTTATAAACTTATTTACATTTCTTACCGCTTCATAAATTCAGTGCACCGTTTTCTAGAACAGCTTACCTGACTTATACAGACCTCGTGTAATAATTAGATCAACGCTCGATGCTTAGAACGTAATTAATATAAGTTATGGGCTCCGGCACGCATAAAACCTCCCTAAGGGTACTGCGTACCTTAATTCTGTTATAAAGAACAGTCCATGAATAATAAGTCCTAACATAAAAGAGAGAATCAGAACAACTAAGTGTCAACTCATCCTGTTAGCGGTACTTGTTAACAATAACCAGACTTAATTAACCTTAGAAGAATGACTGAAGAAGGGGAGGTAGGGAAGTAGGGTTAGTGATAAATATTACTTTCATAGAAAATGAGAAAATTTAACACTTGTGAAACTGAATCAGCTCCAAGGCACCGAAACTCAGTACATCTGTCCTGCTGCCAAGCCACATCTGGAGTTTATGACCAGGACTTATTAAGTAACGAGTATCACCACTGCAGTCATTGTAACTTTCAGGCGTTTTCTCTGACGATAGGATAAGTAAAAAGCTTAACTTCCTACCTCACAGAGAACACAGGCCTTCAATTTGTGGAAAAATTAAGAATTTCGTAATACTACAGCAAACTGTACACTCCGTTGCAACTTGTTTTCAAACGGCTAAACTTTCTTATCTGAAAAAGTTTGCCCCAGTATCTATGGCGTGAATAAGAAACACAGTGGAGTTGTATTTGTTTTTAGGGACGTATTATGGAACAAATGTTTCATTATAGTAAGAAACGTCCTAGCGAAATTATTTTCTCGAACAACTTAAGGTTGCTACGCCGGTCACTGAAGCTCTTCCTGGACAAGCTTCAGGACTTACAGTTCCGCCTCTCCTCGAATTTCTAGGCCTATCGTACCTAACTTCGATTTATAATTCTTGTAAGTGTCAACAACAAATAAATAGAACCCACTGTAAACAATACGTAGCAAAAAGTCTTTTTTTTTTATAAGAAAGTGCTTCTGTCTTGTAAACATCTACACTTCAAATTTAATTCGACCTTAGAAAAATATTTGTTCATGCTCCTCAATTCCGTTTCCTTTGACTTACATTGTGTTTTGTTTACTTTCAGCAATAATCGTGGCACATTTGGCATAAGACAGATTACTGAAAAAATGGGAATAAAATGGAGAAGAGTATCCTCCGCTTGTTAACTTCAAGAAAGCTTATGATTCAGTCAGGAAGGAGGTTTTGTATAATATCATTATTGGGTTTGGTGAGCCTACGAATCTCTTTAGGTTAATAAAACTGTGTTTTAAGGAATCCAACAGTAAATTCCGCAGGAGCAAACATTGGTCCCATACCTTTCCTATGAAAAATGGTCTTGAAAAAGAGACGTTTTTTCGCATTGCTTTTCAGTTTTGCTTATAACACGCCATGAGGACGTTGCAGCAACCAGGACGGGTTTTTAATGAATGGTACACATCAGCTTCTCGTTCAGATTCATCAGTGGTGTAGCTGGTTGTTTGACGCCCGGCGCAAGCAATTACAGATGGCTGCCCTTGACAGAAATTACGAACTTTACAAAAATTATAATTTCTTATTAAATTTCCTTATATTTGTTGGTCAGCTTATTTGGTTGTTTGTTTGTTTGTTTGTTTGTTTGTTTGTAAGTTAGTATTGGTAATACAAAGTAACCTTTCCGTACAAGTCATAAAAGTGTGTAAGATTTAATCTCTAATCTGAGAACAAACAGCCGAATGACTGGCGATGTACGTATAACGTATCACTGTGAAGCGTTCGTGTGACTATAGTTGCCATAGAAATGCAAGAATGCCTTCCCTGTGTATTCATGACGTGCATATAGCGCTGGCAACAATGTGATGAACACTAAAAACTTTGGCATAGAAGCACAGCCACGCGTTCTACGTAATATTGCGCTATATACGCCGCTGTCAAAAACATGAAGTACATTTAGGGCTTCATGTAAAGGGCCCGATACTTTTTCTGCGATTTTAGCCAAAACTTGAGTCTCTTAACCAATTTACGTACAAGTCCGCAACACCAAATTTAACGAAAATCCGTTCAGTGTGAGTCGCGTTGATATATGAGGACAGACGGACGGAGACCCAGGCAGGCAGGCTGGCAGACAGACATGGCGAAGCTAATAGGCGCTATTTCGCGACTAACCAAACGCGCCCAAAATTTATAAAACATCATCATACACAAGTGAACTTGGTGACACCAGTTTTTTCTAAAATCTGCACAGACCTGACTATATTTGTTCTGTGACAATGTTTGATGAGTTTGTGTAAAGGTATGCCCAGTACAAATTATGGAACAAAAAACATGAATCCATTTAATCCTATCAATAATGGAGTCACTTTATTTAACAGCAATGTGGTTGATGGAGAATCTAATAACGTCTGTCACAGTAATTATTTTGAGTGCTTGCACTAAAATTAGATATGGAGCTGTTATTTTGGATTGTACAGATATCGAGTTCGGTGTTCCGAAATTCAATAGACTTTATAATTGATGTTCCATTTAACCTTACGTTCGTAAACCAAACATATGCCCTGGAGTGGTTGCTGAATTAAAGATTGCACAGGCAATAAACTGAATAGTTCAGGTGACCTAACTCAGATTTCCAGGATACTTCTTTTAAGCTAGAAATATGTTTCTATTTGAAGGAACACTCCCGTTTTCGAACACTCGTCTTTCTGAAAGAACAGAGCGAAAATGAAGGCCAGTATGTAGCAATGTTACCAAGGCCCAGGCGGTTAGTCCTTGGCCACTCACCGTGATGCAAGGCCAGTCCATGTTGGATCTGTAGTGGACGAAGTAGTGCAGGGACGGTTTTCTCTCCGACTTCTTCGATTTTTCCTTTACATTACCATTTCATAAATGCTCCATACTCATTTCCGCACTTTATGTTTGGCTTGTGTGGATTTTCGTTTCAGGGAACGGACTGCATTTTAAACAATTTCATGCCATTTGAAAATAATTCGACGCAAATGAAACGTCACAATAAATATATGTAGTAAGAAAGTTTCTACCACTAATGCCTAGCAAACAGTGAAAAACCAACAAACAATGGCGCAAAACTTTAAAAATTAATGAAACTTTCAAAAATTTAAATAAAACGAAAATTTTAAATTCAGAATCGCTGAAAAATTCACATAAATGACCTGCAGTGTTTATTCTACTACCTTTATATAACTAGTTTTGAAATAAATAAGGTGGTAAAGAATTAACTTTTAACTTTTCGCGCCCCTGCAGAAAAGTTACTGTCATTGTCCCTTGCTGATGTTACATTCACTCACGCGCTAGGAAGTGTTTCAAAAATTTAAGTGCTGTTTTCCTTTTTGCCGTGAGATACTGAGGAAAATACAAGTAACGAGTTAAAATAATTTTTTTCAGAATAAATATTAAATTACATTTTAGTAAAATTACAAGAAAATGTTTAAGAAGGTTGTCCCGGAAAAGCAGTGTATCAAGGTCATCTATACAAGAAGGTACAAAGTTGCTTCTTTCGACACCATACAAATTTGCAGTAGCGCAAAACTCCATGAGACACTGTGTTGCGAGAATGCTTTCCTTTGCCCGGTTTTGTAAAAGAAAATATATTGATGATTTCAGTCCACTGCTATCTTGTCTTAGAGATGAGGTGTGGCTTAAACAGCAATATAAGTACAAAATGAAGGATACTGGCCAGCAGACAATCCCATAATAATACAAAAAGGGCTGTTACATAATATTGTATTTGGAGCATAGACTCAAGTCAGCGAGACAGTAATAATAGGACCCTTCTTTTTTGGACACAGTAAATACGAAAGCATACTGGGCATATTAGAGGGCCAATAGTTCGAAAACCAAGTGATCAGAATAAATACAGGTTCTTCCATAAAGACGTTTCGGGTGTCCAATCAGTCAGTAATTTAACGCTCTCCTCACATTACAATATTCGGAGACAAATAACGTAATCGTCTTTTTTTCAGTTTTTCACCGTGCATATTGTCAATATTCACAATAATCACCAAAACATGCACACTTTTTCATTTGACACTATAAAACTTTAATTTGTTAAAATATTTAAAATCTCCGACATGTTTCGGTTTACATTTAAACCATCTTCAGGGAGCTATTAGTTCATGCTAAAGTTAC
>Ga0136643_10005062_pt1 | contig 18450 bp, 16 predicted proteins | sample TergutLab28metaG_FD_96883 | JGI IMG/M metagenome (GOLD analysis project Ga0136643, IMG submission 96883) | Labiotermes labralis P1 segment gut microbial communities from Petit-Saut dam, French Guiana - Lab288 P1 (version 3) (version 3) | ecosystem: Host-associated > Arthropoda: Insects >...
TATAAATTTGCTGGGAAGTCCTCTAACCTTTAGCTCGTCCCAAATCCATGCCCTGTTTAAGGAGTCAAAAGCTCTCTGATAATCCACAAACAGCATATAAAGGGGTGACTGAAATTCAACTGACTGTTCTATAATCACCCTCAAGGTGTTAATCTGGTCGATACATGACCTATTTTGACAGAATCCAGCCTGTTCCTTCCGAAGACCCATCTCCAGTGAGTTCTTGATCCGTTCCAATATGACTTTATTAAAAATTTTACTAATCACTGCAAGTAGGGTGACCCCTCACCAATTTCTACATTGACTAAGATCTCCTTTCTTTGGGACTTTTACTATAATTCCTTCCTTCCATTCCTTAGGGAATGTCTCGGTCTGCCAAATATCTTGAAATAATGGGAGTAGAAAATCTGCCGATATATATGGGTCCACCTTTAAAACTTCAGCTTGAATATTATCTGCTCCTGCAGCTTTCCCATTCTTCATTGCTTTTATGGCATTGACAATTTCTCCTTCGAAGGAGGTCTAACACTTATTGGAAGCTCTGTTGGTATATTTACCAGTTCCTCTCTTTCCCTACGAGCGGAGGAAGAGTTAAGTATCTCTTCCATATACTCTTTCCATCAATGGATTTGGCCTTCTATAGATGTAATAGGTTTACCTTCTTTGTCTCTTGTTGGGACTATGGTTGTCTGTGCATTTTTTGCTAACCGTCTTATTGCATTGAACACACCTTTTGTATTCCCTTGGTTTGTGGCTTCTTGAGCTTTACTCGCAGTCTTTTCCGCATAGGCTTGGTGATCTCTCCTGACGTTTTGTTTTATCTCCTTACTCAGGGCGTGTGCAGGCATGCAACAAATTAAAATAGTATATTGTCAGGCCCTGACAGTATACTATTTATATGGTATAACACGTCGGGATGTAAAACGTTAAATTTATAGCTGGTCAGGCTAGATCCATCAACCCATGTAAGAACACAAGATCCAAGTTTCTGAAATGTTGTGCAAACATACATTTCAATAAGCAATGCCTTGCAAAGAAAGGTCCTGACAATATACTATTTTTATTGTGTATAAAATTAAGTGTTGTGTTATTGACTGACAAGTTGTATTTATATGTTATAACACTTTGGGATGGAAAACGTTAAATTTGTATTTTACATGAGACAGCAGATAAAATCAAAATAAAGTCCCATGCTGACTGACCCGATTGTTCTGTTTTGTGCATTTGAAGTCTTGCATTCTGTGAATAGTTTAAATGAGAAATGTAAGCAGAGTGAGAGAAATTTAAACAATATGTTCACAGACTAATATGCATGCTGCTTATGCAATAAAAGGAACAACTGTCATGCTAACCAAGGACAGATGATAATGTGCATGCTCACCAGGCAGGCCCTCTTATCCACGGTTTCAGTTATCCGTGTTTTATCGCGGCCCAAAAAAATTTGGAAAATTAAAGAAATGAATGGTTTATTAGTTGCAAACCACGCGCCAAGTGAGAACGGGTCATAACATGGTGAAATCCAGAAGTCTAAATGCACCCACTACTTGACTCATCTTCCTTTGTCACTGTACCCATGCTTACCTGCAAACTTGCCACCATTCTGCTTCTAGCGTTCTCGCTGTTCGAATTAGTTGCCGCATTATCGCAGTGTTTGTGTTCAGAAAGCCCTTATATACTGTAATAATGGCCCCAAAACATATGAGTAGTAGTGATGCTAGTAGTGCTTTTAAGCCTAAGAGAAGCCGTGATGTCCTTTCCATTAGTGAGAAAGTGAAAATTCTGGATATGATGGAAATAAAAAAAAAAATCGTATGCAGAGTTTGCCAGGTTGTATGACAAGAACGAATCTTCCATTCGTGAAGTGATGAAGAACAAAGAAAAAATTTCATTGCTCTATTGTCTCTAGAGGATTAGGCTAAAACATTAGAATCCCTTACTCTTATATGTATGAGAGAGATTGAGAATATACTGTAAATGTACAATGTAGTGTACAGTACACTTTATTATTACTTTATTTAATGTTGGTAATGTCTTACTATGTGTAATTTATCAACTAAACTTTACTGTACTTGTGTATGTTACACTGATATCACATATATAGTTTTCGGTATTATCCACGGTTTCGCATAACCATGGTAGGTCTTGGAACGTATTACCTGCGGATACTGGGGTCCGCCTGTACCAACAACAGCACTATAATTAGATAGAGTGATATACAAAGATGTGGTAAACCTGCCACATTTTACAGCCAACTTCAGGAAGATATTCAACAAAAAATTATGTTGCTGTTTATCTATGTCATAGATGTGCAGTAATAAGTTATGAGACATATTAAAATTGTTTAAAAAGTTTAAAAGGGCTAGTGCAGAATGTATATCATAATTGTAATTATTTGAAATGCAGACGAACATCTACTGCAGAGATTCATCTGTGTTTTCTGGGATATGTCTCTGTATCGTGTGGTTTTTTATGTCACCATAGATGAATGGCCAAAATATGTAGGAGGATTACCATATGTTTGTACATGACTGTATTTAATTGTAGTGAAGTTGTTGGGATGTATATAGTGACTCATCTTACTGCACAGAACATGGATAATTTTAAATGCACATGCCGTTATGGATATCACAGTTCTGCGATTGTAATGAATAAAATTTTCATGGCGATGAAGATTAATTGTGGACTTGTCAGTTATGACACTACTTAATCAGGTAGGCTGGTATCAGCATTTTGCAGGAACTTGCTCCTTTATTTAGGGTCTATTCCTGAAGATGGAAGCAGTATGTTTCCCCTGCCTACCAAACAGAGCCACATTTAAGAGATAAGAGGTTCTCACAACAGTTAATGCAGTAAGATTCTTCTGGGATTTAACGTCACATGGTTGGGAGGACAGGCACGAGAGTTTCGGAGGAATGTGCTGCCTCCATGTCATGCACGTTCCTCAGAAACAGTAACTGATATCTGCCAGCAAATTAGACAGCATCATACCCAGAAGTTTGTTATATTACCACAGCTATTATTGTCATATCTTTTGAGAGAGAAGATTCAAAGATGAACTTTGCAAATATTATGGATGGTTTGGCTTTACCTTGCTGTTTATGAATAATGTTACTATGCTGTATACCGACTGCTTACTGCTGCATTTGGATACAAACTGGACAGTTGCAATCTGCAGAATGGTTTTAGAGATACCTCGTCTTGTAGCTAGGATGCAGTGGGGACTGTCTGTGATGGTGAGGCAGATATGAGCGTAAATCTGATGACACACATCTGTCCAGTGTCTGGTTTCAAGATCTGTACCTTTTTGCATCCAATGTGTGTAATATTAGGGATGCTAGTATATTTGAAACTATAGTAACCTTTTTATAGCCAGCTTTTGTCAGAATTGTTAGCATTTTTAAGTCTATTGTTTATGGCATTTATCAGCAGAGCATTCAGTTATGGTTGGTACTTCATTCTCTCACAGGGAGGATAGCAAAGTGAGCCATTACATAATTAACAAGATCCAGCAAGGGGAGCAGACAAGATACCGAATTGGAGACCAGATGTTTCCAGATCTTCCTCAGTGTCTAGCATTTTACAAATTGCATTACCTAGATACCACACCTCTGATCAGGCCAGCACCACGGAGGGTTGAGAAAGTCATGGGCAAATATGACTTTGAAGGAAGCGTAAGTTTTATTTGAATCGTGTGCTTTTTTAAGACATTTACTGTAATAGTGATCCTGACTTCCATATCTACGTACTTTCTTGATATAATATTCACAATAAAAGTTGACAGTGTAGCTGATTATTTTTGGTATATTTATTTAATAGTTAGAGACGTTGCTGGCCACTGCCATCCATTATAAATTTAAACTACCAATGTATGTTCAAGAACCATTCGTGATAGGTAGGAGGGGTTGTGTACAGATAGAGATTTAAATGAAATGTTTAGCAGCAGATAATGGACACAAGCAGTCCAGCAAGAGAGCAGTGTAGTAAGAGAAGAGTGTGAGTGAGGGAGTGCAAGTGAAGTGACTGTGGTGTTTTACTGGAAAATTATTTAGTTGTTTAATTGGATAACAGCACGCCTTTTATATTAAGAATAAATGAATAAATCAGTAAGTAAAAAGATAATAATTAAAATTTTATGTGATCGGATGAACCACACCCTTCTTTCAAAAGAAGTTCTCCTACCAGACTGAACACTTCTGGACAACCAGGTTACAACAAAAGGTGATCATGTATAACAGTTTCCAAACACGTACCTCTAATTTAGGAGAAGATTCTAGTATGCATTATTATAATACCTATACTTCCTTGTTGGATATGTCAGTTGTTATGTGGCTCAGCAGAGGAGACTAGAAGACATGCCAGGTATCCACTAAGAAAGTTGAGTTTTATTGTGGTCCTTTGTGCTGTGATATCTTGTAGTGTAACAGGTGGATATGAGCATTTTGGAGGAAATTGTTGCCTCTCTAATCTGAGTAGAAGAAAACTTTGCAGAATATATGTCTTTGAAAATGAAAGTTGCAGTGTGTTTTGTTTTTTATAGTCATTCTAAAGACTTGTCTAGTACCTTTGTATTGTATATACAGGATCAAGATGATCTGCCATTTAAGAAGGGTGAAGTGTTGACAGTGTTGTCCAAAGATGAGGAGCAGTGGTGGACAGCAAGAAATAGTCTTGGTCAGGTTGGCTCTATTCCCGTGCCATATGTACAGAAGGTAGGAAATTTGTAACTTTTTTCCATTTGATGTGAATTTATTTGTTTAAGTAAAATTTTCTTGGGCTGCCAGCCATTGATAGAATGGCAACAGCTTGTAAGTTTAGTAGGAATATTTTCATAATGTCCCCTGTATTTGGTCAGCGAGCCTGCGTTGGTGACATGAGAGTCAACATCTAGCATGAAGTTACGCGTGCATAGATCTGTGGCCTTCTGCAGAGAGGAAGGAACTCTAGCAAAGGATGCTACATTGTTGTATGTAGCAGCTGTAAGTGTCTGACAAGTTGGAGGAGGAGCTATTGTCACTAGCACTGTCACTACAGTGAGCATCACTCTTGCCCATTTTTATAAATGTAAGCCATCCTTGTGTGTGCAGATGGTGAGAATGTCATTTGCAAGTTGCCTAATGACATGACAGGGACATTAAGGAAGTAATTCCATTACAAACCTCATTAATTGGTAATACAAATGACCCCATGTACTGGAATGTATATAGGTGCTCTGTTTCAGTATGAAGATAATCAACATTGTCTGAGCGATGGCCTACGACCGGGGTCAGGTGGTGGTATGGTCAGTCACCAGCAGGAAGCCACCACCCGTAGAACCAATATTCAGGTATTTTTCATGAGTGACCAGCCATTGTGTTTTAGTTTCCTCTACTGAAAGAAAATTGATGTTATGATTTTCATTCCCTGTTATATCATCATCATAATCTTCCATCCTCCTCCTACTCATCATCATCATCATCATCATCTTTCCATTAGTAGACATATCAAGACCTGCTGCAGATATGTTTCTCTCTTCTGTAACATTTGCTTCAATAGCCCAAAATGGTTCCTATTGTTAGCACTTGTAAGAACTCCATGGCTTACTCATACCATTCTTTGGCCACAGGAAGATGGATGGGTTGCATAATTGGATTCATGTGAGATATCTGAAGATGGAAGATGCAAGCTGGGTACAGAAACAGACTGAAAAAAATTGAAACTTGCTGTGTAGGAAAAACGGAAAGAAAAGCATTTATAACAGAACTTATTTCTTAAGACTGCTAGTTTTGTAGGGGTAAATGTGTTGGGACTCTGAAGGAAAATTCTTATTAAAAAAACCAACTAGATGCACTAATTTCTCAAATTTATTTTTGGAATAAAACTCCACATGTTTCAGACAGTTCCTCTGTCCATCATCAGGAGAGTTCTTCACTGTACGCACAGCAATGGCGTACGTCATACAGGTTTTTCTGACAGCTTGTGAGCAGGTTCAGGACGGAACCCTGAACCTGCTCACAAGCTATCAGCAAACCTGTATGACGTGTACCATTGCTGTGCGTACAGTGAAGAACTCCTGATGATGGACAGAGGAACTGTATGAAACATGTGGATTTTTACTCCAAAAATAAATTCGTGAAATTAGTGCATCTGGTTGGTTTTATTATAAGAATTTATCACGATGCATGGTCACCTGAACGTCAGAATTGCCTGAATTATGTTTTGGACCTATGAACCTTTGTTGTTGTTATACTTCCTGATGATGGCATTGGTGCCAAAACATATAGGAGTTTGCACCTGATATGACGTATGTTTTTTTATCTGTTTTATTGTGTTTTAATTAGTGCATTTTGTTGGCTTTTAGAAATATGGAACACTTGGTTGATGTTCTCTTTCCTATATCATTACCATCATGTAACCTGCCTTATGACCGGTTCGTAGCCTGTTCCAAAGTGAGTTCTCCAGAGAGAGTAATCTACTGCTTCCTCTTTCAAGTTCTGGTATTTTCTTGTTTCCATAATTTCGTCCACTAGCTGCTGACATCTTCTTCCTTGTTTTCTCATCCCTTCTGTCTTTCCTTCAGTAACGTGTTCATAAGGCAGGCGTGTCCAATCCAGTTAGCCTTCCTTTCTTTTATTCTATGCAGGGTGTTTATTTCCTCTGTGACTCTGTATAATACTTCATCATTTTTCACATGGTCAATCAAAATCATCTTCTTCAGACCACATTTCAGAACTTTCAAGGTATTTCTGATCTGTTTTCCGAAGCATTCAAGTTTCAACACCATGCAAAGCTATGGCCCAAGTGTAGCATTTTTCTCATTTCTACCATTGTGCTCAAGAAAAGCATCTTCTTGTTAAATGATGCGTTTGCCAACACAATTGTGGATTTAATTTGTTCACAGCTTGCATCATTTGTTACAAGGTTACCCAAATAGTTGAAATCCTTCCTTATAAATAACAAAGTTAAGATGTAATGTAATATATTAGCTTTAAAATGAGCTGCCACTGAACTCTGTACCTTAAAATGAAAATGTTGGGAGATATGGTGTTCTAGAGCATTTTTTGTAAAGGCAGATTTGACCAAATGGTGAAAAATTTTACAATTCATGTCTCAAAAACTAATCAGCCAAGAGATCTTTAACTTAATGGCAATTGACTTTTCCAGATGCCTGAGTTGAGACCGTGGTCATCAAAGTAGTAGAAGCAGACGTAGAGGTACAGTGTAATTTATTAGATATGAGTATTTCAGAGGAACCAGTCTATCAAATTACTTGATATCACGTCACAGAAGACCATAATCTTAGTACTGAGTTGTAGTGTGAAGCTCACATCTCACATGTATTTACTCACATCAGTTACTTTCCAGATACTGCATTATCTGTTGTTACATTAAGAATTGTGGTTGAACACTTCATAAAATGTGCTCAGTGCGTCATCAAAAGTAAAAGAGAATGAGGAGGCAAAAATTTATGGATGGGGTTGGGTCATTGTGTTCCTCTAATGAGTTGTAATTGTCTGGAAACATTTGGATTTGATTATACTGGCATTAGCTGTTTGACTGGCTGCTGACTGGATCGTTCAGGGAATCGAATCCTGGGGGGGGGGGGTGAGATTTTCAGTAGCCGTCCAGACCAGCCCTGGGGTCCACCGGGCCTCCTGTACAATAGGTACTGGGTCTCTTTCCCAGGGAGAAAGCGGCCAGAGTGTGGGGTTGACCACCCACCCTCATACTGCACCAAGGTTAAAGAAAGAGAAGCTATACCTCTGCACCTCTTCTAAGCCTTTATGGCCTGTTCTAGGTTGACCTTTGCCTTTACTTGGCATTAACCGTTTGGTGACCAATGCTTAGTTGTGAATGATGGCCAGTAACGAGGTTCCTTATGCTACCCACTTTTCAGTTCTGGTCTCCCATACATCACTTCACCATTTGATTCCGGCTTCAAAGGGCTAATTATTTTGACATTTAAACTTGTGTCTGTGATATATTAATGAAATGTATGCTGATTAAGTACTTAACTATGTTTTATTCTGATTTGTTAGCGGAAGCTGCCAGCCTATGCACGAGTGAAACAGGCACGTGTACCGAACGCGTACGACAAGACGGCACTCAAGTTGGAAGTAGGTGACATCATCAAAGTGACAAAGATGAATATCAATGGGCAGTGGGAGGGGGAACTTAATGGTAAGGTGGGTCATTTTCCTTTTACGCATGTGGAATTTGTCGACTCGGAAAACAATGATGGTACCGACGACAGCTAAAAGTTAACATTGTTTTAAATCGTGTGTACAGTCGGGCTGAAGATCGGAGTTGTGACAACTGTTGATGCTTAGCAGCTCACAAATACATAAAACATTGTTATTTAGTCGGTTTACAAGTATATGCTACAGATTTTAAATTATTTTATTCTGCTTAAGTATGTGGATCTTACAAAGGAAATAACAATGGGTTTCTCAGGAAGAATGAAAAATATATGCCTAATCTGATCTGTGGCTTCTGCACTGGAGAAATTATGAAATATTTTGTGTAACAGTGATTGCTTGGTCATCAGATATAAAGTGGACAAGGTTGCCTATACTGTGAAAATTTTAGGAAAATGGAGATGTGTGAATAAAGCTAGGATTTATTATTACCACTGAGGACAATTCTGTGGTTATTTTAAGTGAAGGTGGAGACGAAAATGTATTAAGTGTACATAAAAGGGAATTTTGAAATGGATAATTGGGTAAGAATAATGGATTGCCAGTTTCCACAGTGATCTGTGACGAATTACTGCAGTTGCCCTGCTAGAATACTATGGGGAATGTGCAATCCGAAATGAATGATTTATAGCATTGAAGGTAATACATCATAATATGTTTGTCGTGTAGTATATGGTTGAATTGTCTTTTTGTGACTGGCTTCATTGCTTGCTTCTATAATTCTTTCACCAGATACTGTTTATGTGAACAGAAGAATGAATCGTAAATAATTTTGTGTGTGTGTGTGTGTGTTTGTGTACAGTTGTACATTTATGAATCATTTATACATATTATTTTTTGAAAAGCAAACTTTGCCACCTGCTGGTTTATAGTAATGAATTATCTTATATCACTGCTCAATTTGACTCGTATGAATTTTATAATCAGAATTTGGTAGTTATCTTTATATGAGTTAAGGTGTGTCAGAGAGACTGCTATTAACAGTGTTGTGTAGCAAAAGGACCAATTGATGTCCCAGATGTTTTTATTTGTGATTGAGTTTCAGTTTTTTGTACCATTAGACTGAGGGTTTATAAGGTAGATTAACGGTGAAGTTATAACATGATCACCGTTAATCATCAAGTGTCAGCAGCCTTTAGAATGTGACATTCATTAGGGAAATAATTGAATTGATAATATAGGATGGGTACTTAATCATGATGCATAAGATGTATACATACATAGTTTGGGGGTTTTCATGGCAGTGAGTGGTAATATTTGCTGTTTTGTGGATTGTGACACCTTGTGGTACTGTAGGTGTCACATCACAGAAGAACAACATTCAGATTGTAAATACTTTTAATTCTGTAGCTCAAATACTTTAAATATGTTTTGTATGTAAAATTCATATCGTGAATTCTCAATGGAAACAGTGGTATTTGTATCTTGTACCTTTGATACAGTGGCAACTAATAAGTATTAAAGAAGTTCCTGCACTAGGGAACGTGTGAGAGCTAAGTCGGGATGTTATCATATTTTCCTGGATCTCTTAGGGTAGTACATACAAGTTAGCATGATAACCTGCTTTTACATCTTTATCTAGTCACCATTCATGATTGACTGTTCCATTTCAAATGCTACATAAGTACTGTTAAAAAAAGAATCGGTGAAATGAATGGGAACTGTCTGTTGCAGTAAATCTACTTGCACTGTCAACTGCTTCCAGTAGTACTGTTTACCAACCACATGCACCCAGTGTGGTGCTTCCTAGCAAAACCAAAATCTGCCATTTCCCAACATGAGTGGTCACCAGTGTTAGCACCAGTTTACAAATTAGTGACGTTGCTCTTTCTGACTACTCAGCACCATCAGTTTACCTTCTTTGAATTCTTGTATGTATTGACTGACAGTAAGTTTGTCTTGCACCTTTAAGGTATGAAATCCCCTTATAAGAAGTGATTCCATTGTTGGAACAGCAACCCATTTCCTCCTCATACACTCACAACCATCATAGTATGAAATCGACATTTCTTTCAAATCACGTGACATATTTCAGAAGAGTATGCAGAATTCATTTGTAAGAGTCATTTTCCAGGTGTAAGTTTTCACTTGGGTTACTCTTGTCTTCATAGTTTGGGCCAGAAAGCTTGAAGAAAAGGAAACCACCTGGAAGTACTGCCCATGGGTGGGAGAACTATTTAAAGTGTCCTTCAAGACATAGGGTCGAGAATGTGGACTTAACTCATTTAGCTCAATACAGGGAGCAGTGGCAAGTTGTCATGCACACAGTTATGCGCCTGTAGGTCGCATCAGGTGCGGGGTGTTTCTGTACCAGCTGAATACCTGTTCACTTCTCATGGGGTTAGTTTATCATGTCTTCCATCAGTTGATATATTGTCAGTGATGGCCCGTCTGTGTGGAGGGGTCTGGTAGATATGCAGACTTGTCTTTCTCACTGTCTGACTTTTACTAATGTAGAGGTGTATGTGAATACAAGTTAACATAAATAGAGTAAGTGTCTGTGTGACTCAGAATTATGATTAAGTACTCAGAATGAAGCAGATAGATGAAGATTAGGCTGCATGTTTTATTGTACTAGATGATTTTGTAAGCCTCGCTCTGTTACTGTGTAACAGTTGCATAATTAGGCATGCTTAAGTGCATCATGTGTGGTATGTATCATAGAAGCAATATGTCATGGTTGACTGCGGATCGCCTGTGGTTCTGTGGTCATGTCCATCAGAAAGTGGAACCTGGATCATTTCAATGTGCAGATTTGAACTGCAGAGCAGTGATATAAATGGAAGTAGGCTGTTTATTTATGCTGTTTTGTAAATCCTCAGTCTGTTAGCAGTTTAACTGAAGGAATGACGTGGGTAAGAGTCGTTCGGGTCACTGATTGGATCTCTAATGGTAATATGTATGGTATTCCAATGGACTTTAACATTGTTGACCATCAGAATGCCAGGGGAGTAAGAAAAGGGGCATATCATATGGAGTAATTTGCATATGTACCTCTGTTGACCTACTGATCCCTCCCACCACCACCCGACCCCTCTCAAATAAAATTGGTCTGCATTTACATGTACTGGTATTTATTGAAAATATAGAGTACGCAGAGTCTACAGACAGTAAGCTACCTTGTACATTGTTACATTATTTATCTTCCTGTCTGCTTCACTTGTTCCGTTACTTTCCATAAAGCAAAACCTTTATCAAGCAGAAATTTGTGCAACCAAATAATTGGGAGTTAACATCACTAATCAAGCATTAGCATGATGTTTGTTATAAGAAAGTGTGTAACTGGAAGGATTGTAATAAAGAGGTCTTATTCTGAACTTTCAGATGTGTGACAGTCTTAACATTATATTTTTATTCATGAGATGGACTTTGTGTTGACCCTGCTACAACCTAAGTATTAGGCAGCATATGCATGGCATAGTGTAGTGTGATTTCTGTTTTACTGTTGTATTTCCCTCTCCTTGACCCTGTGGTCAGCGTTGGCCATCCCGAAGCGCTTCTTCCCAAACTGTCACTACAAATATTGCTGTGAACTGCATGGTTAGACAGCTGAAAGCATAGCAGCTTGAGCAAGTGACAGATGAGGTCTTCCCATGGCTTGCATATAGTGTTAGTAGTGCTTCTGGATCACACTGCTGATTGCTGATACTTGGTAGTCTGTGATGCTCGAAGATGTTCACACGATGGAATTACATTTCAGAACATTATTATACATTTTCTGGTTTCACAGATTGAAAGTACATGAAATTATATCGGACCTTAATTGTTATGAAAACCTTCACATGAACGAGTAAGTGGATTACTGAGATAGAGCACCGCACATTCTTATTGCTAACATTTGATTTGTTATTTTCACACTGTCCATATTATCCCTTGGGAAAGAATCTCCAGTGCCTGCTGGAATGAATGCTTGGTGAGATCCAGTCATTGAGCATGGTGATGAGAAGTATCCAAATGCCTGTGGTGTCATTGGTTAAGGGAATTAAACCTAAGTTATTTAAAAGGTATATGTCTCATTTATGCTTGATACCATTCACTCCAGAATCTGTCTTCCTGTTTTCTGTCTAAAAGCATAAAGATAACCACACAACCATAATTTTCCTGCTTTGATGGGTTTGAATCTTGGCCTATTATGTAAAGGAAATCCTACCTGACCGACAGATATCAAAGAGCATTACTGTGTAATTAGAATGATAACATTACATCATCAATTCGGGCTAAAATTGAACATGGTGTCTCCCAGGGTTCGATTTTGGGACCTATGATTTTCATTATTTTTATAAACAACTTACTTAAGTTTGTAAGAGATAAATCAGTTCCTATTCTACATGTAGATGACACTAGCATCTTATTGTCCCATTGATATCCTACTGACTTTATTAACAATATCAACACTGTATTTAAAATGTTAAGTGACTGATTTGAACGAAACTTACATTGCGTAAATTTTGCCAAAGCCCAGTTTACTAACTGCAGAACTAAAAATAATAACCAAGTTGAAATATTAATTATAATAATAAATCTACTCATACTGTTACACAAAATTTCTTGGTTTAACTGTTGATTGTTATCTAACATGGCTAAACCGTATTGATTTGGTGACAAAAAATTAAGCACTACGTGTTACTTAATTCAAAATATTAAATCATATTTGGCCATTTCTACTCTGAAGATCATTTGTCATTCCTTTTTTCATTCAATTATGTCTTATGACATAATATTCTGGGGAGACTTATCACATAGTTCTGTAATTTTTAAAATGCAGAAAAGCGTATTTACAATAATAAAGGGCTGTGGGTATAGGTAGCCATACAGAGAATTATTCAAGGAATTAGAGATATTACCACTCTCATCACAATGTATTCTCTTTATTATTGTTTGTTAATATTAGGGATTATTTTGTGTCAAATAGTGTATTTCATAACAGTAATACCAGACAAAAAAATAATTTACACTTGCCTCAGGTATGTCTGGCCATGTATCAGAAACGAGTTTATTATTCAGGCATCAAAATCTTTTTAGCGGTCTTCCCAAGGCAATTAAGGATATCTGCAGCAAGCCTAAGAAGTTTAAAGTTGCTTTAAAGCACTTTCTGCCTACTCACTGATTTTATAGTTTTGATTAATTTTTTTAACAAACAGTAATATTTAACTCTATTGTGTTTATATTATCCTGTATTCTTACATTGTACAATTACATTAAATTACTCTGTACTTATTCATTATCCATTGTTCTGTTACTTCATTGATTTTTAAATTTTATTTCACATTTCATATATATTTATTGAGCTTATATGTGTGTATATTATACTTGAATGTATTTTGAAGTTTTATTTGAAATTTTGTAATTATCTGTGGTTAACTTATTTTAATTTGAAATTCTGTTCTAAAGTTGTACTATTTTACATTAATTATTCTAGACTGTTTATCTTAGTGATGTGCTCTTCTGTTGCATAGAGCCAGCACACTTGTTTTTTTACTTTTCCAATATCCAATGGATGAACTCCTGTATATGGATTATTTGGAATACTATTAAAGAATCTAAAAAGAGAACAAAGGCTGAGTGTGTCTGAAGACGTACTGAGGAACATGTTTCCGACAGAGGCAGTAAAATTGTTTAAATGGGGAGCTGCATGATTTATGCTGTCCAGATGTAAGTACAGTGATCACAGATGATGAAATGAGGCATGTGACATGTATGGAGAAGAGAAGTGTGTGCAGGGCTTTGGTGGGGAAATGTGAAGAAAGCAAACAATGTGCCGGGCATTAGTGGAAGGAGGATATTGAAATTGATCTTAGTAGCGTGAGAGGGCATGGGCTGGAATGAGCCTTAAAAAAAAAGGTGAACTGCACCGTTGTACAGGCACTGAGGCTCTGTACAGGCCGAACGGCTCATAGGGGAGTAGAGGTATAGCTCTATTCTTTCTTGACCATGGCACCAGAAGGGGGTGAGGGGTCAGCGTCACGCCCCGGCCGCTGTTCACCCCCGGGAAAGACCCTGTACCCATTTTACAGTTGGCTGGGTGGGCTCCAGGGCCGGCCTGGACAGTTGCGGAAAATCTCGTCCCCCGCCGGGATTCGATCCCCGGACCGTACATCCCGTTTCCAGTCGCTGTACCGACTACGCTATCCGGTCCACGAAATGAACCGTAGGATGGTGTAAAAAATATGAAGCAGATCTTGTTAGTTCCTTCAATATAACTGTACTCCAAGGTGTTAGTGTTTGCCACCATACATATATCGCCAGAGCCACATTTGATCAAGAAGGGTGCGCATTGCTTAGTTCACGCAATCAAAAAAGTAAATCGTTGTGTATATTACGCATACCATACGGAATTGTGCTAAGGGTGGCTTGAATCCACATGTCCTAAGTGCAGTACTGAACAGAACTTTGATCGTGTTGTAACACAGAGATTAATAACATGGTACTACATTCGGATCCAAATATGCGTCATACCATTTTTTGAAGGTTATGACTGGGCATAAAAAAAGCCTCTACAGCTGCTATTTGACTCCGGAAGTGTCTGGTTCGCTCTTCCATCTGGCGGCAGTTTGGGGAACAACATAGTCATGGACATGGTAGCGTGAGTGGCGTTGTGGTATGTGGGTGCGGATGTTTCCGTAGCAACTGCAGTTGTTACGACAAAGTTGGACGTTAGGAAGCTTACTGTGTAACTGTCTTGGCATCGTTATATACGACCATGAGTTCCACGAAAGGTAAGGATGAAGCAATTTTGTTTTAAATATCATTAATACCTGTAGTTCCTACTTGACTAATGGATTTTGTAGTTTGCGGGAATTCCAGTTTGCTGTTCGAATGTGCGTGAGCAACTGTCAGGTGGATGTTTCTATATATATATATACGACTAAACTGTATGCATTGAACTAGAATCTTATTACAGCTTCTTCCCTTAGTAAACAATCATTCTGAATGTGTCAATCCCTGTATGTACTGCTATACATTATTAAATATTTCTGGAATATAAAAATATTTTGGACTACATTTCATGCTAGCATTTCTCGTGTGAAACAAAAATGCCATGATTTTAAAGTTACGAATCCAGTTACGCAATCTACGTGAGGTAGGTATAAGAAAGTTTCCCTCCGATTGAATAAAGGCTGCGTATGGAATATGATACTACACTAATTCAAATGCAATAGGAATGTTTACACACTGCAAGTCATGCTGTAGTGGTTTTGACTACAATTGGAACTTATAACGTACCATAACCATAATATCTTCGTATTTTATGACGTGTGCAATCGGTCGTTCTGAAGGAACGAGCTAGGTAAACGTAGCAAAGTAAATACTTGCGAATCTGTGATAAGAAATCTACTTTGACGCATCTAGCAACAAATCTCTCGCGTTTGGCAAAACCCAGCATTATTATCCACCTCACTTCCCAATAATATTTCATATTTACCTCGTGACCGGATATTTCTGTGGAATCATACGCTGTTACTTATATTCTCAGAGGAGCATTCGTGCGTTTTGTTCTTCCAGTAGATGATTGCAAATTCAATTAGTGGAACACAAAGAGAACTGCAATTTTGTTCCCACGTTTTACTTGGGTTAACTTTATAGTACCATGTTGGGACCTTAGTTTATGATATAGGAGTTACACGACAAACTGTCTAAATAACTACCTCCGTTGATCGGTCCTCTTAGAGGAGGTTCCTCAAGTAGTCAAGAAATTCCCCGAATTTGATGGAACCCGAAGATCCATTACTGTGTTTGCAGGAGCCCACCACTGGTTCCTAACCGGTGCTGGATAAGTTTGTCCCACAGATGTTCATCCACTTTGCTTAGGACACGTTTTCATACTATTCAAATTTTTCCCCCAAAAGCCCTATGTGCATATCTCTTCCGTCCCTTGCGTGTCAAATGCTCCACTCAACTCATCCTTGATTTCGCCACCCTAATATTTGGCGAAGGGTAATTTACAACTCATGAAGCTTCTCATTATGTATTTTTGTCTATCCTTCTGTTACTGCCACCGTCTTAGGCCCAAATATCTTTTCAACATCCTACTTTCGAAAACCCTCAACCTATCTCTCAGTGTGGAAGATCGAGTTTCATGCCCATACAAAGCAAGATAGAGATTTATGATTTTTGGTATTTTAATCGCCATGTTTGTAGGTAGCAAGCCGGAAGAGAAAATGTTGGTAGCAGGCATCCTCTGAGTTTAATCTGCCCTGAATTTGTTCATGCGTGCAATTTTGATCTCAATTTTGTAACATTTTCAAACAATTCGGCATCTATCCCGCAGCTGTGAACTTGCCCTATATTCTTTATTATCCAACAGATGCACAAATATAAAATTCGTAGATATAATTAGAATTATTATAAAATATTTAAAAACATTTAAAATTGCTCCAACATGTTTCGGATCACAAAGGATCCACCATCAGGGAGCTCTATACAGTACTTGGCTAAAATTACAGCAATGGGTCTATCTTGTCTACAGAGGCACTCTAGACAGTGCAGTACACACACAGTGCCTCTCCAGACAGTGCAGTACACACACACACGCATCACGGGCAAATATGCTGCCATAACACCGACTACGTCCATATCAACGGACACGATGGAGCCATCACTGTAATTTTAGCCAAGCACTGTATAAAGCTCCCTGATGATGGACCCCTTGTGATCCGAAACATATTGGAGCAATTTTAAATATGTTATAATAATCCTAATTGTATCTACGAATTATATATTTGTGCATCTGTTGGATAACAAAGTGTTTTAATCGTCATTGATACACGGTACAAACATGAAGATTGCCCTAGATTCTGTTCGACATGAATGTATTCCTAATGAAATGTGCATTTACTGCTAGACCAGCGTCCCAACTCGTCACTAATGAAGTTTCTACGTTTCTCTTATTATTATTAATATTTCATCCCATTAACCCTTTACAGACGAAGCGCAGACTGCTTTATTTAAACACTCAGTCCGTACCGCGCTGTAAACACTTTTCATCTCGGTTATAAAACCATTCAGTTTATGCTGTAAGTGGCACAAGTCGCTGTTTGTTCTCAGATAAATACAAAACACATAAATACAGTGTGGGCAGAGCGTACAGTTGTTGAGTGTTAAACTGTTGGTGCATCACGTGATCGGTAGGCTTTAGAAGGTTAAATTAACGTCACCAGCATACAGTAGACCAGAAGCTGGCAAGCCCCGTGTCTCCTGCGTCTCTTGAACCTCCCTAATGGGATATTCTAAAGCAGGTGTACAACAAGAATTTTTCATTGGTGTGGGGGTTGACCTAGGGGCTAGGTGTAATTCATGTTTAATTATGTTATAAAAATAATGTCATAAGTACAACTGTAACATAACGCCGCTTGCAACTACACTTGTGTACACACAAATACAGACACGTGTTACGTGAGTCGCTGAATTAATTTAAATCAGAAAGTCTAATTTTCTTGTTTTCTACAATTTAAGGCATCAGAAGTTTCTTATTTCATTTTTCAAAATGTTAATGTACTATTTTGATATTTTGCTGACCGCACATCTCAGTATAATCTTAGTAATTAACCAGCTTAATGCACAAAATCTTGTTTTATAATAGTTTATTATATGCCTCTACATGTTTCGAGCACTATGTGCTCATCATCATGAGGTCAAAATTTTATTATACAGCATCTGGTATCATCACACCTGTAGGCGGCCATCCGGTACACAGGTTAAGAGAGGAATCAGATGCTGTATAATAGCAATTTTGGCCTCCTGATGATGAGCACATAGTGCTCGAAACATGTAGAGGCGTATAATAAACGTATTATAAAACAAGAATTTGTGCATTAGGTTGGTTAATTACTAAGATTAATTTAATATACTAATTGCCAGCCGATTTCGACTGACAAAAATCGCGTGAAACGTTTAATATCATCGTGTCTACAAAATCTTATTAATTTTAATTTAATGGGGGGGGGGGGTAAGAAGGCGGCAGCCCCCCTCCCTTGCATGCGCCTCTGTTGTAAATCAAACATAAATCATCGTATACAATTTTAAAACTGCCTTTAACCACCTTGGATTCGAATCCAGGATCTTCGGATGAATAAAAACACAGATGTGTGGTGATCCTTTTGTAGTAAGACTAGTGTGCCTCAGTTCAGGAGACGAAAAACGTAACGTGATCCCATTACAGGCCCGGTGTGGCCCAGAGGGTGGGTAGAGGTATAGCTCTACTCTTCCATGACCGCGGCACTAGAAGGGGGTGAGTGTTCAGCAGCACGCCCCGGCCGCACTTTACCCCCGGGAAAGA
>Ga0136643_10005063_pt1 | contig 18450 bp, 8 predicted proteins | sample TergutLab28metaG_FD_96883 | JGI IMG/M metagenome (GOLD analysis project Ga0136643, IMG submission 96883) | Labiotermes labralis P1 segment gut microbial communities from Petit-Saut dam, French Guiana - Lab288 P1 (version 3) (version 3) | ecosystem: Host-associated > Arthropoda: Insects >...
GCGCTGACCACGTGACACCCCTCTATCCGCAAAAGTTGGCACTAACTTCGCCGACCGGCGGCGGCCGCTCTGTCGGTATAGTTCGCGTGCGGACTAAGGCCACGGAGTTTAGTTTTTTAGTATTTCGTGACACACGTCAAAGAAACTGTCTTAAATTTATTAACCACATACAAAACCTTTGACAGTTGTTTGGTATTATTTTCTCTTTTTATCTAAATCTATTAGAAGTATTTCATTTCATACATTTATTTTCCAGTAGCGCTTCGACCCTATTCCGGGTCATGGCCTCGTCTTAAGGGGCTTACTTTTACCCTCCATCGTCACACCACACTCTGTAGGAATCCTCTGGAAGAGTGATCAGTCCGACGCAGAGACCTTTACATGACAACACACAATGTTCACAAAAAAAAAGTCCATGTCCTCCAAGGGCTTCGAACTCACAAACCCAGCAAGCGAGCGGCCGCAGACCCACGAATTAGCCTCCCGCGGCCACTGGGGTCGGCTCATCTCATTTGACGATGAGTTTTGTTATGTAGCAGTTTCTGCAGCTATATGTACGTAAAATATAAATGCTCGCTTGAGGATTTTGTGCAGGCGACAAACGTAATTCTTTGGTATTTTTTCCTTACATTATTACAGGGACATTCGTAGTCAGTAATGAAAGAGTATGTGTAATGATTTGAGAAAATTGATCGTTGTTTCGATTAAGGAAGCAATTAGTTAGTCACTGCGATTATTTTATCTGCGAAATATATTTTCTGTTAAAGTTTATGTGCCTGAAGTGTGCAAATGATATTGGCAACCGTTAAAGCTTTGAAGAGGAAAAGTCCTGTCTGCCGAAAGGAGTGTTTTTATTAAATACTCATACAAATATTACAGTGGACTTAGTAGCTTTCCTCTTCCGTATTCGAACCCCCTCCCCCTCTCCCAATCTCCCCACACAAATTGCCGCAAAACATCTCAAATTATACGCCGTCCACTTCCTACCACAATTTCCCAATTTATTGTTACCTATTTATCCTCCCATTCAACGCTATAAATGCGTAGGTTCAGCTGCTGACAGCGTCACTAAGTAAACCACAAAGAAGTAGCTCGAAAAAAATCGAAACAGTATTACGAAGCCGGTTGTTGAATTGGATTTGTACTGGGGAAGCACCCGATTAGGATAATGTCTGGGCCAACCCACATTTCGGTTCTTCGAGGTCTGTCTCGGTATCGTTCTGAAAATGCTGAGCCAGTGCCTTAAAACAAGTTCCGAAAATGCTTGTCATTCATCATTATCATCATCATCATCATTATCATTATGTAGTCTGTCTTGCGGCAAGTCCATAGCCTCTGCCTAAATATTCTATCTCGAAGGTGAAGACATAAGACTTTTCCTAAATTTTGGTGACCATCCACGTGAGAATATGCTGTCTTAGTCTAAAAAGCAAAACACAACTCTCTGTAGCATTTTTCTGTTTCGAACTCGAAATCCTGTACACAAACAGATTCTTTAAGACCTAAACAGTCTCTCAGTAAAATGTCAATACATCATTTGAGGAAGGAAGTGCCATCTTCTTTCGAAACGCTGTGTATATTAGATTACCTGAGAAATATTTTTAGCAAAAAAATTCAAGTCGTTTTGGATGTGACGTCCTTTCGGCTACCAAACAACGGACGTTTCGAAGGATCGTTGTGTCTTTATCTTTTTGGCAAGCCACTACAACCCGTCATGAAGTCGGTAATAGCAGTCGGTAGGATGTGACATCCCAGAAGGCTCGACTCTCTATCAGCATCGCTGTGAGAAAGTTAGTTTCCATTTTCCGTGATTCTTAGTTTATAAACTCTCCACTGTGTTCAAAGGCTTATTTATAAACAAGTATATGGCACTGTACAAGACGCTTCCATCAAAGGTAATTACTCCCAGATTTCTAAAAAGTTAAACGACTACAACATTTGTCAGTACCCAGGCAACGGATTAACAACTACATCACATACGACAACTTGGGCAGTGAATTTCATCCAGTAAACTCACTAAACATGGTCTTCCTTCAAGTGTTCAAGAAATACTGCATAATAAAGAATCTAAACCTCACCCGCCACCATTCGGCCATACCACGAGCCCCTTCAAACAGTACAAAAGCCCATAAACAACTTGACAGAACCTGAAATTTTTCGGCCCAAATTTTTTAGAACTTTCATAACAATTTTCTGTACCTCTCACTTCCTGTTTTCTGCATTTTAGTTACAAGCCAACTGATTAACTGACTGACTTGTGAAAAACGGACAAACTAACTCACCATCATCATCATCATCATCAGACTGGCGCTACAATCCAGTGTGAACTTCGGCCTCCCGCAGAGTCCTCCTCCAATCCTGTCAATTTTGAGTCTTCACTCGTCAACCTCGGATGTTTATCGTCCTGAGGTCCCCCTTCACGTCTGTTATCCAGCGTTTTTTTTTTGGTCGTCCTCGGGATAAATTATGAGGATTTATTTTTTTTTTTTATTATTAAAATCCCAAAGAACCAACGTCGTCTTGAAATAAGCTAGCGTCTAGTCACTATAATAAGCTAGCTTCATTCACATTCCATAACACTGCCCGCACCTCCCTCACTCATTCACTCACTTACTTAGATCCAGTCTGCTCAGTTTTCCAAAAACCTTTTCCCAGAAATTTCTTACCAACAAGTTTTGATGTTTACACAGCGGCGTAGTTAAGGATTACATTCTTTGGAATATGACGCTGCATCCATGAGCAATCGTAGCCGATTACCGATTGATGCAGCGTCTAGATGAATGGAATTCTCTACAAGTTACATGTAATTTTATCTCCCCCTCTCTAAGCCCCAAGTCCAGCACGTTGCTTCTCTCCAGGTCCAGTCATCCGACCAATACCGTCTGCTCTGCATATATCAGTAGGTTCCTCTTCAAGTGATATTACGAAAATTTCGTTCGTCTTATCTTTATTACTCTCAAATTTTCTCGCGAGCACTTTCTTTCAAAAATTCAATACAGCTGTACTTTCGTCAGAGTAAATGAATCGCCTCAATAAAAATACTTAGAAGTAAAAGGAAGAATTAGCATTGTTATGTACTTTCCAACCTCAAAGATCAATCGCTCTCCTTTGAGTCAAAACATTTGGAAAACCTGCAGGAAAGAAATAACTTGGGACACCTAGACGCATATAGCAAGTTAAAAAGATAGGCAATGTACATAGAAGGTAATATTGTGAGGAGTTCGCTTAATGTTTGTAACTCCTGGGCTATCCTAACAGACTGATAGCATTTCATTGAAGACAGCCCTTTAATGGGAGCCCTTTACGGCGAATTAATGTCGCCGGCAGCAAGAAAATATACTTGGGCCTGCATGTGAAATACTCAATAATGATACCCAATTTTATCCAAATTTGGATTATCAACAGATTTTCATAAACGTTCCCACAATCAAATATCACGCAAATCCGTACAGTGTGAACTGCGCTGGATATATACGGACAGACGGACGGACGAAAGACACGATAGAGCTCACGGGCGCATTTCGCGATTATGCCAACGCACCTAATAAAACATACCGCCAGGAAAGAGGATATGACGGTGTGTATTACTTTAAATTGGTTCAGGACAGTAACACGTTTCGACATTTTGCTAACATTGCAACAAATCGTCTGTTGCCACAAAAAGCACAAAATATGACACCGGCTGAATAAGAGCTCTGGTCTATGGAGTTATATATAACCAAATGATCTACACAAATCACCGATTTTGTCTGAACATAATTTCGTCCATTAAAAATTTTGTTCGTCTTCTTTTAACTCCTAATCGCCTTTTCCTCATTACCGTAAGTACAAGCAATTTAGGTAATCGAAACTGACTACAGCCAAATGGCATGCATTTGTATTCTAACCCGACTCCATTGGCCGTGCCGTCTAAGGCGTAGGTCTGCAACAACTTAATTACTGGGAACGAGAGTTCGAATCCGGCTAAGGCATGGATGTTCGTCTCTTGTGTGTGCTGTGTAAGTGGCTGTCTCTGCGACGAGCTGATCACTCGTTCAGTAAAGTCCTTCCGGGTTGTGTGTGTGCGTGTGTGTTTGTTTGTGTGAGTATGTGTCTGTCTAATTGTGTGTGATCTAGAAACCTCAACAATGAGGTGGCTTAGTTCGGAGTTCGGCTGTTGCACCACACAAAAGAATATTATACATATGTAATTCTTTTCTCTGGTAGAGCAGTTTATATATACAAACTAAAATATATCCCTCTGGCTAACAACCACACCACGTCGATTTTAGATGGTTTAGAAAAATTATTCTGGCATAATTCTTGCTATCTTCAGGACTAGATAAAAGAATGTTCAGTTTTACGATCCCTCCGCTTTGCCACCATAGAAATAGGCACCGATAGCCATAGCATATGAGGCAGAATGGGTTCCTGCGCCGGTCTGGCCACGGTGGTAAGGTACAAAATCCGTCGTCGGTCTTGTAGACCTACATTTTCTTCACTTACCGAGCGATCCTGGCTCACAATTGTTTTTTTTAACTGATTATTTGTGTTGGTACTTTGGTTGAAATCCAGGCCATCAAAAACACTCGAAGAAACGACCGATCACACCGTGAAAGAGACCACAATGATACTGAAGAGGGAAGTGACATAATAGGAAGAAGAAAAGATAAAACTGCGTAAAGACGAGAATCGCTTTAGGAAGTGTTTATGTTCATTGGTTCATTCTGGAAGGAAGCATCATGCGAGAAACACAGCTGACTACACTGTAGAGCACAAAGCATCATGCCAGTAACTTTCTGTATCTTGCGCAATCTGTTAAGAATTTGATGGAGGACCTCAGTTCTGCAGCACGAGGGTCATGACCTTTGAAGCGAGCATAGTGGAACGAAGCTCTTAGTTCGGTGGAGTACCTGGGCCATCAAAGGACTACACAGGACACGGTACGCGGTCAGAAGGAACGGAAAAAAGAGAAAAAGAATGTATTCCTTAAAATTCGTACCGCACTATAACAGTGCCGTTTGTGCAAAATTGCTTGGAAGTTATGTTCCAAGAATAAGTGTAGGCTGTTTTTTTCCTGCTTGTAATAAGAGAAAACAAACAATATGAGAAAAATTCAGGTCCCACGAGATTCCTTAATAAGCAAGCGCTGCACTCTCGGTAACATAGATCTTCTTATTTATGGCAGGCCTGTTACATAACACCGTGAGTAGAAGACACAGAAAACTGATCAAAATTAGTTGGCCTTCCTAAACTAGGTGGGTGATAAAAATTCAAGTCTTCTGGGCTGTTACGCCGTGCCGTTTGATAAATATTTACCGACGGTTCGAAGATTGGCTGTGCCGCCATCTTAATGTTCATGCAATCCAAGCTTGGAGTTATTTACCCTAAACATAAAGGCACAATGGTTCTCCGAAACATGGTTAAGTACGAACAACGACATAGAGCAACACCCCACGAGACCATTTCTTCAGCGAGGCCGCTATGGGAACCACAAATTTCATATTATAGACTTAAGAGTTCTATTGCTTATACTGGACATATAGGCACTAAATGCAAAACTTTTAGCAGGAGCTATCCTGTTGTGTTTATAATAATAAAATAATTTGTTTAGTCAATAACAGAACATATATTGGTAATCAACATTAAAAACTTGGCGACACATTCAACGAGTGTGCGCACTCGCTGAATGAACCAGCATTGTGTTTTGAGAATTGGCCTGAGGATGGTTCAGTGAACCGAAACACGTCTCCAAGTTTTTAATATTGATTACCAAAATACGTTGTGTTACTGAATGAACGAATTATTTTATTACTGAATATGAAGGCACCGCATCCCTTCACAACGTCGTATTGTTTGAACATGTGAACTAAATCCACCTGTTGCAGTATAGGAACTTGCGATAAATTTTTGCACACACGATAATGAACCTCGATTGACTGAGTGACTTTTCTTTCCACGAAGTTACTTTGTAAAACAGGTAATATATTAAGAGGTTAAGTTTACTTTAAGTTAAGGTTAAATTGCCAGAAGCGTGTATTTAGGCAGGTTATTGCTGGCAGGCAAGAAATGTTCAGGCCTACTTGTTCTAACTCGACAGTTCCATGTGGGTTTGAAACAAGAAAACCTGGAAACGTCATAGCTTTGACCGACTTAAAAAACTAGTTCAGTTGTCATACATGTGTTTTGTGTGCGTGTTTGTGTGTGTGTGTGTGTGTGTGTGTGTGACAGAGAGAGAGAGAGAGAGAGAGATGAAACACAAAGTCTCATGCCAAACATTCACCGGAAGAGGAAATTAATGTACAGAAGACTTCCCTCGCTAACCAACGTTCCTCTAAACTGTCAATCACAAATTTCTATCTTCTTCCCTCTGGCCGCGTTCAACTCTATCTTTTGCTCATTCTTTCATCCTCGTTTCCTGTCCTCTTTTTCATTTCTTTTTCACCCTTCAATAACCTACATCTTTTTCGCACTGTCATCATGTCTACTGTACATAGTTGATACCACGTAAAAACTCAAAGGTACTGAACTCCAATTAAATAATATTCATATTGAGTCAGACGGGTCTCAGTAACATATAATTCTATCTATAACTAATCAAAACAAAAAAGGATAACTTGCTGATCCACAGACTACTCAATTCACTCGTACAATTCCGAAAAAAAAATTCGAAAATTAAAAATTACATTGATAAAAATTCTTCGTATTAAACTTCAAATGAACTAATGATACAAACAGCCAACTATATACAACAATAACAAATTTTATTGATAATTACAATCAGCTCAACATGTTTCGGGCGATAATTTCGTCCATCCTCAGGAGCACCAGACTGTGTTTCAGCTTGTGGTATAATGCACCGGCGATGCTGCCTACTGAGGATGGACGAAATTATCGCCCGAAACATGTTGAGCTGATTGTAATTATCAATAAAATTTGTTACTGTTGCATCTAGTTGGCTCTTTATATCATTGTATCTGTGATGCACCGTCACACAAACATCAAATTCAAACGAACTAAGTGACTGCAAGGCACTAATCACCCTCAACACAACTACTCATTATGTTCTATCCGACGAATTACACGACTACATGTTTCAACAACTAGGTGTTCATCTTCAAGCTATTCAATACACGAAGATAAACTTACAATTGCAAGTTCATTTCTGTATGGTTAGATGAAGTTCCGTGGGTGTTAAGATATACATATCAATGTAAAATGTTAAGAATTATAAACTACGTGATAAGTAATTTAACAGCAAAATACTGTCAGCGTTCGAGAGGGTGCAGTTTATTTTCTATTAAATTACATATCATATATTTTATTGATTTGAACATTTTACACTGACGTGTATATTGTAAAACACATTTATTGAGATCTCAATCTAACATTACAAAAATGAACCGTTAATTGTAATTTTGCCTTCAATTAATTAATAGCCTGAAGATGACCTTCTAGTTGTCGAAACATGTGGCCGCGTAACTCGTCTGATAAAAATACAAATAGTTGTGTTGATGGTGATTAACATATACAAAACGAGACACGGAATGTACGTGTAACGAAATATTTGGGCCCTTTCGCGTAAGCATTGTTGCCGTGGAAATCCAGTAAGTATTACTTATTCTGACTGTGTATTTGTAGCCTTAGTTATTCAGCATGCAACGCGCATGAGCCGTACTATATTGTCCCCTGTGGCCTATTCCGGGTGTAAAATATTTTTCCACATTTTTTCAAAAACGGCACGATTTTCGGGGGGGAGGGGAGGGTAGGACGAAGGGGGAAATACCAAGCGTAAAATGTGCGTTCTGATTTTCTCTATAAATTTCTCTAAAACACTTCTCATTCTAAGAGAATTCAGGGAGATATTATCATAAATGTATTCACCTCGCCACGTAAAGTACCCGTCATTCTTGTCTTATTTTAATGATATTTAAATTTCCTGACAGTTTCTCGAAAAACATTCAAGTACTAAATTTCATGAAAATCCATCCAGTCGGTGCCGAACGGACGGACGAACAGACATACATGACGAAGGTAATAGTAGTTTTTCGCAATTTTGCGAACGCGACTAACAACAGAGTATCCAGGGGGGGGGGGGGAACTAAATGATATCGAGTTACTGTGTCACTGAACTTTTCAAACAATAATTGACAATACGTTACAATACTTGCTTTAAAATGTGATAAATGCTCATGTGGTGAAGATGCTTCCTTATTTTATGGAATCTGAAGGATATTCACAGTGTTAATACCTCGCAAAAGCCCACTCTTTTACCAATTATTAAGGTTCGATTAACCAACCTATCCGTTCCCATCATTCCTCTAAGATTCATTTCGGTTTTATTCTCTTTAGATCTTCCAAGGAAGCCGGGTTACTATAGTCTTTATCGTGACTATGCAACGATCTGTATGTCCATGGTATGTATGGTTCGATTCCCGGCCGGGTAAATATATAGCTCTTCTACAGTGCGTCCAGAGTAGCTCCGTGGGCCTTCATATGTTCCTATTAAATGGAAACCAGGGCTCTTCTCCCAGCGATAAATGGCCGAAGTGTGACCTTGACCACTTATCCTCATCTAATATCGAGTTCGAGAATGAGAGGAGCTAATATCCACTTCTACGTATGCTTTCATGTGTTACACAGGGACAACTTTAACATCAGATCTGACAAGTGGTTAATTTCCACTGGAATTTTCCAAAATTAGTGGGGAGCAGTAATTTCCCACATGTGTGCTACATAATCTGTTGTCTCACCGTTCGTCATCTAAACACTACATGAAAATTCCGAACTGTTACTTCGTCCTGTCACGTTGTTCTTTGACCCTTTACAGGTCCAAGAATTTTCGTCTCAAATTTGTTCTCAAATATCCTCAACATATGATTTTAAGTAATCTTATAACGTTGATATGCAGTGGACTCAGACTGTGAAAAGCTGCGGAAAGAAACAGGTAGAATCTCTACAAAGAAATAATAACAACTGTCCTCACAATAAGTCAGCAAACCGTAGACAGGTAGAGCGAGAGACAGGAACACCTGTTGACTTAAATTGATCCAAGTACACAGAAGAAATCTTTGGTTACTTACTGGAGCGTAAAATTTAGGACAGACATCACGAAAGTATATTCGGAAACAAGAGGAAACTTTCAAGCCTACTCCAATTTGAAGCCTGAAAGCAAGACTACTCTTCATCAAACTTGTTATGACATCTCTAACTAAAAAGAAAGTTGTACGACATGTCAACTGACGTACTGTCGACATCTTTTTTACGACGCAATGAAAACGGAAAGTGAACAGCTGATCAGCCATCTTTTGTTTATGATGTGCAAAGAAAATCTTCCGACTTCTGCTTCAGTCACTGATTTTCTGACAAATGTCGCACTGAGTCTGCAAATCTACTGAGATATTACGTAAGACAAATTTGTATTTGTTTGTTGCGCTGCAGTCCAAATTGGGCCCACGCCGCCTCATTGTTGAGGTGTACAGATCACAATCAGAAACACGCAACCTCTATGGCTCCCCTGAAAGAGTGACCTTCTCTTTGCAGATGTCGCTACTTACACAAAACACAACAAAAGCAAAAGACGAATATCATTTCTCGTAGCGGGATTTAAACCCGCGATAATGCGGCAGCAAATCTATGCCTTAAACGACTGGGCCACCGGGATCGGCTCAATTTGTAAATAGTTGCTGACACTGACATTCCGAACTTTCACAGTGTCTTCTTCCTCGGAATCAGGTGTTCCAGAAAGAGTAGCTGGGTACGGCGATGGGTACATTACACATGTACGGACAACTGGCAGGGCAACACCATGTAACATCTCGCAAGACATGAATCTTGAGCGACCCCGTTGTGAGTCCCTCCAATAATGCATACCTCAAGAGCTCTGTGCCTAAATGAACAAGTAATCGCCAAAGTAACAAATTAACTGATGAACTGCTTGATTAAGTAAATGCCTAACTTACTTACTTACTTACTCCATGGTGCAGAGTCCTTCTTGAGAAGATAACTGGTTTGCAGCTAGTCAAGAAATTCCCCGCATTTCACGGAAACCGAAGGTTCATTACCACACTCACAAGCGTCCGCCACATCTCTCTATCCTGGGCCCGCCCAATCCAGTCCATATAATCACATCCTACCTCCTGGAGATCCATCAAGTAACTGCCTAAATGTCTCGCAAAGTAACTAACTGGATAATGAACCATTTCGCTCACAAACCTAAATGTAGAAGCGCATAGTTTTCACGAACAGTATTAAATTTATTTTAGCAAGACCTGTACAGGGCTGGACGGCCCCTGAGTTTGCCAGGAGACTGAAATTCCCATATTTCATTGCAATCGGCATGAGAGGTTGGTAACGTTGTCATCCTTTCATTTCTGACAGAATTGTTGAACAAAGTGTACGAAACGCAATATAAGAAACGTATAATACTGTGGAGGCTACCAGGCTGACAGCAAGCGTTACGTTGAACAGACCCATGAACCGTGTATTAAGAACAGAGCTAAACTCAATAAATATTAACAATTTTACCATTTACAAGTCGACTGTTATATCTGTATATTCATGGTCAACGCCGAATACTGCTTCGACATGGGCGTCGTTTTAGGCTGATTCCAATACTTCACAAAACAAAAATAGGACTGGACTTCGCAGAAACTACGTCGGAAATTCGCCTTCCAGCTTCTATCCCTCCTCGCATTTTAACTTTCTCCTCTACTTCCATACCCCTTGACTCGCTATGGGCTGGACGGTCCGGGGATAGAATCCCGGTGGAGGCGATATTTTCCGCACCGGTCCAGACCGGCCCTGGGGCCCACCCAGCTTCCCATACAATGGGTACCGGATCTTTCCCGAGGGTAAATTGGCCGGAGCGTGACGTTGACCGCCCACCCCAACTAGCGTTGAGGTTAAACAAAGAGTAGAGCTATATCTCTACTCCCCATTTGGGCCTTCGTGGCCTGTTCTAGGGTGAACATTACCTTAAAATTACCTTTACTTACATACCCCTCCCTCGTTCCCCTTCATCTTATATAGGGGGAAGCGTTCATTTTATTTACCTCAAAAATTCTACGAATCGCCTTAACCCTTCTGTTGTCTGTAACAATCACACGGGGTCAATAGGAAAATGCAAGTATTGTTTATAGTTCACGACCTGTGGCCTGACGTTCTCGCAGTGTCGTTGATAATTTTTTCATGATTACATCTACAACATTCTTCCTGTTCAGGTAGCGGTAGGTTACCAGATGCCTGAGGAATCTTCCTAGACTACATCTCTTTATCCATGCGTAATGGTCGGGTCCATACAGATGCACTGTTCACTGTTGCTCACATCAGACTGCGTCGAATTATGCCCAATGTCCTTAATAACGAAAGGAATTCTCATTTGACGTAAGTGAAAATTACTGTTACCTCTACGAGAAGGCAAGCAAAGGTTCAAAACAATTCTCCCCCCCCCCCAGTGGGCGACAACCTCTAGTGGGCCAGTAAACGCTTCACGATCACATTCCAGACACACAAGAATCAGTAGGCCTCCCCTGGACGAGTGATCGGCCCGTCGCAGAGATCTCTGCGTGATAAGGCACAACCATCACGAGAGACAGATGTCCATGCCTCGGCGGGATTCGAACTCCTAATCCTAGCAAGCGCTAGGTCGCAGACCCACGCCTTAGACCGCGCGGGCACTAGGATCAGTAGGTTCTACATATATTGTTTGTTATTTATATCTGTGGTTTTTCATTGCAGTAACAACTTTAATCTTCACAGAACTTAGTAAGATACCTGTTCGAAGTTAACGCTTTTAACGTATCGACTGATAGAGGATTACAGTCATGGAAAGTAGATATGTAGATAAGTATTTCGAAAGAGGCTGTTTGATATTTATGTATCCATCTTGGTATTCGTGTGGAAATGCTGAGAAACGCCACAGCAGTCCTTCGGTTTCGTTATAAGTAGCCTTGCAAGTAGTAAAACTAAAATCCCAATTGTCATGTTAGATGCCTGGCACCGTTCCAAAGTTATTCATTTTCCTACTGGCTGTACTGTAAGGTGAGTCCGAACTTTGGGATGTCACAGTCCAGTTAAACAATTTGCAGCTAGGAAACCCCTTCGTGCTAATAATTTATACTTTAAATTAGAAAAATGTGTCTATTTTTTTCATGTGCAACATAAGTTCGGGTTTTGATATGAAGCTCAACTACAGAGACCGCCTGATTACTGGAATCGCGGGTTTCAATGACCCAGGCGAAGTGTAACGTTTCTTTGCCGATGTTGAATTATCCATGCATGTAGGGGATTTACTATTGACTGACCCTTAATCCTGTTGCCTATATGCCTAAAATTTCGAAATTATGCTCGACTGGGAAAGAAAATTGTAAAGGTCGAAGGCTGTTGCACTGAGATGATGAATGAATGAATAAAAGAAAATTAATTAACTCTGTTCCAGTAGTTAACATTTAAATTTCTGCTAGGAATATAAACACTTCTCCTCACAACCAAGTCAAAATCAGTCCATTCAGCCTCCTATGAATTCCTTAATGGGGTAAAGGATCTGCTGCAATCAACTGGTCACTCATTTTCTTGTACGGTTCTCGTTAGCGAGCAGATGGCATGTCTCGACAACGGAACGTGCTGCACAACCGAGGATCGATTCTCTGCAGAGGCGGAAGCTTTCGAATACCAAAATGTGCAGATCAACTGCGGAACCCATCCACCCTAAAATTCAGGGAAAAGTGGTCGGATTTCTAAATGACAACAACTATATGGTGGAGAGATATGTATATATATATATATATATATATATATATTTAATTACAATATTGTAATAAAATATATATATATCTCTCCACCATATAGTTGTGTTAGACAGTAAATTTACTCCATTATAGTTTATTATAAACACAACGGGGATGACGTACCTTATGATTCTAAATGACAAGTTTTACATCGTAGCGTTGTGCTTAGGCATAGGGACTAAGATGTATCACAAAAAAAATTCACGTAGTTTCTGTACCTTAGATGATCAGGGGCATTTTTATACATCTGTTGGAGGGGTCCAAACTCAAACGCTGCCCAGTTGTTCTCACTATTTCTTGCCGTTCCTGGGGACCATCCAGCCTCCAGTCGCATGGATATTGGTGACCATGTCTCAACATTAGTTATACTCTGTCACCTATACGTTGCAGTGAAATATAGTATAGTATATATCTTGCTTTATCCCTACGGTTCTTGAATGGCTTGATGCCGTTACGTTCGTACACATGAGCAACTTCGTATTATCCAAAGAACCAACGCAGGAGACAGCAACTTCCTACAACAGCAAAGTCTGACAGGCACAGAGCGACTGTAGTCCGCCGAGAGCTTCAGAAGGGAAACCCGGATGACGTGTTGGCATGACGTCACGCAGGTATCGTACGTAACAACTGGCTGAAGAAACGTTCAAGTTTCCGCGGTCGGTCGGTCAGTACTGGTTGGTCTGGCAGCAGCGGCAGACTGACGTTAAGAACCTGTGCTTAAGCGTGCGGTTAAGTGTAACAAGAAACCCGAGTTACGCATCGTAATACTTCTCCATTAAGTTGAACGTTGACGGTTCGTATTTCTTCGCTGGAGCACATTCTGTTCTTCGCTCATACAGTTATGTATTTCGAGGCGTACGCGTGAAACGACGTCGATGTGCAACAGCAAGTGTTTTCCTTTAGTTCTGGTCACGCAGCCAAGTTCTGTCATCTTTTGAAAGCCGAAGTGATATCTGAGTGACAAGTCTGTGTAATGGTTAGTGAACCTGTGCCGGGAAAAAATCTCAAATTTAAACTAACTTTGCCTCAAATAGTGTCTAAGAATTCCTGATTTTTTTATGTGTGGTAAAGCTAACGCCAAGTGACATTTACAAAACTCCCACAGCAAGTTGCAATTAGAAGCAAGATCTGTAACAATCTGATATATAATCGCTGGCATAGATTAGTGCACCAATTAATTACAGCTGTCATAATGCCAGTAACATGACGGCTGGTGTTGATCAAAGATAAATCCACAGACAAGTGTTGAAATAACACATAATTAGGATATCATGCAGTACATTTACGACATTGGTACTGAATGTGAAATTTTTACTGTGATTGACATAAGACGGTCGGTTGCCATGACCAAGTAAGTAAGTAAGTTTATTTTGTGGACGGAGCAGAACGAAGACAATTCGTTAACACCTTTGATGGCCTCAACCGGATATGACGGGACAGTAAGTTCCATCAACGCTCTTTAACAGTCATTTCAACTGCTATGACAGACACAAGGAATGATGTTAGTAGTCTTTACTTCTAGTACTTTCAACACTCGCTTACAGTGGTCAATGAACTTGCTTCCGAGAAAGAAGAAAATATGTTTAAAAGTGTGTCCTGCACAATAGACAACCAGAAGAAAATACAAGTGTCTCCAGCTAACTACAAACGTTACTCAAGGACACTAAGTAGTTACTGGTATAAAAATTGTCTCAATAAATCTCACTGTCGCCTAGCCGTTGGATAAAAACTCACACTTGTAATTGAATACTGCGCAAATATAATCCGTAAGTTTCTCTTACGACAATTTAAAAAGGAAATAAACTCCTCATCAAATAATAAGACTTCAGTTATGAAGTAATTTCTTTCTTTGCCCTGATAGGGGTCTTTGCAGGTTTTTTTGGGTTTATGTTTTGGGGAGGAGGCAAGAGGAAAAGGAGGTCTGTGAATTAAATAAGTTCAGTGTTCCACTCCTATTGGTTAGGATTTATCTTTGTAATTAGTGGTTTGCTGCAAGATTTCCCTTTCATCTAGTCTAGTTCGGTGCGTCTTCAGCAATAACCTACTTCAACATCACGGCAGAAAATAACGAAGAATGGTGTGAATGCACTGATCAAAGCAATTTACAGCTGGAAAGTGTTGCGGTAATTAAAAAATTACCCATAGAATTGAAACTTTTAGTGAAATCTTAGAATTCAAGTGTAATATCAAACAAATTAATGCAAAGTTCCACAAACGAATCTGGTTCCACGACGTTTATGGCCATCAGTACAAACATACGCATGTTGATTTAAAGTATTAGAATCAGCATCGTAGGAAAGTGACTATGAACAAAAAGTGTTAACTTTCAGATCCGCCTCGTAGTGCAGAATTTGTTGCGACTTTCAACAGTTCTTTAAAACAAGTGCCTGAAAGTAAGAGACTGGAGAGTTTTAGTGTACACTAAACAATCTTTATTTAAGTGAAGAACTGAAGCCTGTATGGTACGAGAAGTGTTATTTTATGTGGCTTATAGTGCGGAAGCTGCAGGACCGTGCGTTCCTTCAACACAGCCTTAAATATTCATGGTGAGTAAAATTTTCAAAATTGTCACTAAACTAACGCCCGAAGTGTGGCATTTCTTTACAGCAATCTTTAACCGATCGGAGGAGTTACAATCCGCAACAAAATAAATCACAGTTCGAAACATCAAGGATTTATGGAAAATTTGGGTTTGGAGAATCGCCGTCTGTAGTGAGCTCAGCTAAATTTCGAGATTTACGCAGCGGTTTAATTTAAGAGTCCATTCTTCTGTGATATGTCGCTGTGTTATTGGTCAATCGGATCCCGACGTTTCGAGAGAGTCTCGAAAGGTCAGAATACGCTTACCCAGTGATGCAGCTTCGTATCGCAAAAGAAAGGATCCTGAACTAAGTAGCCAGTTCCTTCAACAAACACACCACGTAGGCCTAGTGTCATATTTAAAAATAAAACAGTGTTAGCCAAATAGCCGCAATTGTAATGGATAGCTAAATATATGAGGTCATCTATTTAATTAATACACCAACAAATGCACATAAGTTCATTTAATGATCAAAAATTCATATGAAAAAACTTAAAACGCTCCTACATGTTTCGATCATACGATCATCCTCAGGAACAATGTATGCTCCCTGAGGATGATCGTATGATCGAAACATGTAGGAGCGTTTTAAGTTTTTTAATGTGAATTTTAGATCATTAAATGAATATATGTGTGTATTTGTTGGTGTGTTAATTAAATAAACTACAGAATGCACGGTGCAACGATAAAGATTTGAGGTCATCGTTCTTCTGAGATATTGCGCATCGTTGATTTGCAGTTAATCACCGACATTTCGGGACATCCCATCTTCAAGGATCAAGCAGTCCCGCCCTGTTTGTAAGGTACTGTTTATCTGTCTGTGTACCCTGCATTTTAACTGGAATTCCTGGAGTGCTCAGAGCCACGTGTCAAATACATTCCGCCGTTTGTGTGTGCTGAGTAAAGCTGTAAGTGTCGGCTTGCTAAGGGGTACACTATAAACACACTTTGCCGTTTGTAAAGCATTACATCTCTGTCTAAACCTGTCCACGTGTGCACTTGTTGAGTTATAACTGTAGGCGTCGACTTGCCAGAGGCCACGTGATAAACACTCTTTGCCGTTTGTAAGGCATATATCTCTGTTGGATCTTGCCCTCTTGTGCACTTAAACAGTAGCCGACTGACGGGTTCTCTATAAAATCTGCACTTGCTACTTGAATAGAGTTCATTTTATTTTTTAATCACTGTTTATTCCTTCTACTCACAGAAGCTTCTGCATTCCTCAGACTAACGAAACGAATGGAAAAGTTCATTACACTGGAGAATATATGTTTTCCTTGTGTGTTCTTTCTTTCTAGCTCATATGAGACAATTTAACACAGTAAATAATAATATGTATATTACAGTAGAGCAGTGGCGTACCCAGGAATTTTGTTCGGGGAGGGGGGGGGTTTGTTCAACAAATTCAGTTGAGGACAGAGAGAACGGGGATCTGGGGGCGGTAGCCCCCTAACCAGGGGTTCTGGAGGCAGCTGTAATTTGATACAAGAAATTTAATTTCATATAGTAAAATTTCCTTAATATTTGGTACTTTAAGACTATTTATGATGGCAACCAATTTATTTGTCATTGCTAATGTAAAACAATTGCGAACCTAGGTAGTTTTCGAATTTTACTGCTTTTTTGCCAAACAACTTGGGTTGTTGGCGTCTCAGATTCAGCAGTTTTCACAATCGGGCTGAGTTTGGCACGATTTTGGAGGGGCTTCGAAATTTCGGGGGGTGGGGGTTTGAACCCACCAACCCCCCCCCCCTTTGGTATGCCACTGAAGTAGAGAGATTGGAACAATTTAACTTTTTGAGAACTGCGTTCTTTTGGGCTAATAGGCAGCATGTAGTGGTAATTCCTTTCTGACGTTTCGGCACAACCCTTAATGACTTCTTGGATTCTTGTAAGGTAAACAGCCACAAACGTAAGGTGTATTGGGACTAAAAACTTAGCAACAATACAATTCAAAAAATTAAGTATACATTCCATATTTCGTTACCAGAATTCAAGATGAATTCATAATGCAATATTGTTTGATCTGCATCGAGGATCAAGAACAAGAAATCAAAATGATTGCCGTGATCAACGTAAGGGCAGAATAAATATGGGATGTGATTTGTGGGATTAAATTCTTTTTTTTTACGTTCCCACATTCTACATAAAGATATAGTACCGTCTCTTATCTTCTACGGATACGAAATTTGGTTTGTCATTTTTGGGTGTATCTTGACATGAGAGACATGAAGTCAAGCACGTCAGAAGAAAATCACTTGAAGTACCTCATAATATCGTGGCTATTTGTTTATGTTTGGTTTATTCAACTATGTAACCTCGAAAAATCAGCAATTAACTCTTTAAACGCCGAGTTAAATTTCATCTGCCATCTGCTGGTATTATTAGGAGCTCACTATATTCTCCACGTTAGCAGGATAAAGGTTAACTAATTTGAGATAAATATCCCAGAAACACTTCGAGGAAATGGAGAGAAGCGAGAATAACCCCTGTCAGCAGATGAGGTATTCAGGACTTAATTTGAAACCAGGCCCCCTAGAATACAAAACAGTAGCAGTAACCGCGCCCACGGGATTTTGCAGAGGTAAAGGTTCGGATAAAATATAAGAATCTTTTAAAATACTAGTTTCTATAAAACTCGGAGGTTTCTTAACCACGTCATTAACGTATCTGAAACATGTCTCTCACGTACAATACACCGCATTCCTAAATTTGTACACACCCACAGATTATTAGCCATGCCTTACAAAAGCAACACAGCAATATGGGTTAGTCGGTTGCGGAGAAGTGCCAACAAAACTTTCACTATAGTACGGAATTAACAGCCAATATGTTAGTACAAGCGATGACAGGCTTCAGTCTCGGTCAGGGGCAAATGTTTTGCAGCTCCCATTTCTTCTGTGGACAAAGGCGAACATTTGCTACTGCGACCTTTTACATTAGCGGAGATAAAACAGCAGCTTCCCGAACATTTTAAACTTAGTTGAATAAAGAGAGACCAACTTGATGTCACTTGCTTTATTATTTCATTATTTACTGCTCAACATGTTTCGGATGTTAATACATCCATCCTCAGGAGCTTGCGACTTATTTGTTGAGTTA
>Ga0136643_10005064_pt1 | contig 18449 bp, 10 predicted proteins | sample TergutLab28metaG_FD_96883 | JGI IMG/M metagenome (GOLD analysis project Ga0136643, IMG submission 96883) | Labiotermes labralis P1 segment gut microbial communities from Petit-Saut dam, French Guiana - Lab288 P1 (version 3) (version 3) | ecosystem: Host-associated > Arthropoda: Insects >...
AAGTACATATCATTGTATAGATATATAGATACAATTGTCTGTATATATATATATATATATATATATATATAATTGTATATATATACGTAATGTATGAGTCAATGACAGCTGTATTCAATGAAACCTAAATACACAAAATATGTAATGAAAAACAGATTAGTTTGGCTGTAACACCGTACATTTCATTCGGCAGCTGCTGTTCAAATGTCAGCCGGATCATAGACTATCCCGAATTTTCTCATACTTTTTCTCACTATCTCCAGGTAAGTTACTTCAGACTAACTCGTTTAGCCCACGACCACTTCCTTTCAAACCCTCTCTAATTCATCAGTCATCATCTGACCTGATATGACGTGAGTAACCGAGAGCTTGGTTAAATTAATCACCAAAAATTAATTTTCGTATGTAAAACGGAGACAGAAAAATAAACAATGAATTAATTTGGTTACTTTTGTCTGGAAGTTTTTAGAGGAAGAAACATAGGATCCCTTGTGAACATGAAAGTGAATTCCGGGGTCGCATGAAAGGCGATAAATTTCTTGATAAAGTCATCAACTATCAATTTCTAAAAAAAAAAAATAAATAAACTCTTCTATTAGTTAGTGAAGGACCATGCTGTGAGATTAGGCGAGTGAATTACGATGACGTCCCCTTCTTCTGCTCCGTACATTCAGGGGTACTGCTTATTCGAATAAGGAATTCAAAGTTAGTGTATAGTAGGGAGCGTTGTTAGTCAACTAAGAACACGAATACCTACTGGAGATTTTCGTCTTCTTGGCCGCTTGTTTATAATGAGGTATTTAAAACTGTTACGTAACTTCATTGTAAGACACATAATGCAGCAATGCTCATAACGACGGAAGATTTGGCACTGAACATCGTCTTTACGTGATGTTTTAACTATTGTCACCCCTTTCTTCTTCGATGCAACGTACTGCCTGTTCCTTTTTATCCAGTGCCCCGTTACGTTATTACCAAATTAGGTTTTTATGTAATGTACGTCAGTGTGAAACTGTGCTCATTTCCTGCCAAACATCTGCAATTACAAGTTTCACAAAAATTAACATTTGGCAGCAGATGCTGAAATATGTTATTATTATTATTATTATTATTATTATTATTAGCATGTGTTAGACAGAAACTCTGTAATATTTTAACTTCAGTTTATTGTACTTAAAACTAATATTAAGATAAAACTTGAAGCTTTCTTTAAGAGTTTTCTTTTAGACCTGTGCGTATTTTTCTTTGCTTTGATAATTAACCCCTCATTCTCTGAACACTGATATCATTCGCTGACTATGCTAACGTGTCACAGGACCCAAAATATTGTATCCTGATCACATACTAATCAGAATCTGGACGTGCAGCATTGACGTGCTGGCAGTTGGTGAATCGAGTCCTTGCTGATTTACTACACTGTCGCCGTTCCAGGCTCTTCGACACTGATAAAATTGTTGAATGTGCGGTTCATCAGAATTAACCGTAATTCTGAGTCTACTCTAAGCTGAAAGTCCCCATTGTCAGCCTTCATATTCATCTTACCTTTTGTCGTGACTTAAGGATCAAATTGGAACTAGCTCGTTTTGGCTGAGCTCAGTTCATTGATTTCCTATAAGATACGGCGTGTTCATGCATAAGCCACTGTAACAACTGCTGAGTAGAAACAAAAATGTGCTTGTGTGATTGACGTGTACGGTACTAGGCGTACACGTGGCACTGAGCTAAAATTTTACGTACTCTAGATCTTCAAGTACGGAGGATCTCCCAGTGCCGTTTGAATTGGAGGGTCGGTGGGATTGACAGCTGGTCTGGATGTGGTAACAGAAGGAACCGTCTGGATACTTCCTGGAGTCGAACCCTCGTCAGCCATCATTTTCACATTACTCACCCACCCTAGCCTAATCAGCAAGAAATGTAACGCCATCAAATAAGAACATGTCTGATAATACTACATAATAGGGGTTTGGGATTGCAACTTTTCTTCAGCAGGAGGCTTAATAATTGACACTGTTTTCGAGTAAAATGGGTAGCAATACCCTTTGAAGCCAAGTATTGTGAGCTGTTGAACTTTGGGCGGTTGATGATGTGATTTGGTTCACATATTTACCTCCAAGCTAGGTATTCACCTGTTTGCCGGAAAACGGTAATTCTGTACCCCTCACCCACAGGTTTGTATTTCCGCTCCTCTTTCCGGCTGAACAGATAGACTGCACACGGCCCAAGGCAACAAAAAGGGGGCTTAATGTGTTAGCCAACCACATTCCTACAACCATACTTCGTTATATTTAATTGAAAACAAAATTTATGAGGTGACGATTAGGTGACCTGCAGCTGCACCGCCATGCAAATGCAGACGTCTGGAGACTAGAATTATATATCTCATTACAATTTGTATCCTGTAAAATATGTATCCTACGAAGTAAATTAAATGCTTTTTATTCGCACGTGTATTTTACAAAAGTAAACCCTACATTGTACCAAAATGCTTGAAATATTTGGCTCCATTTCACTAGGTGTAGTGGCAGCATAATTTTCAATTGTTTGGTTTGCTCGTTTTCATTAGGGCGGTTTTTCCAACCCGCAGAAATGCGTAGCGTGGTCAACATTTTATGAATTAGTGGCACAAAATTCAACCTTTTTGTGACACTACCTGACGGATCTAAAACCCGTCTTTGGTAATTCACTACAATAATCTCCAGTCTTTATTTCCTTTGAAATGTTGTAACAATAAATGAACTGAAAGCTTTCGACAACTGTCATAACGTCCTTTTTCATGGTTTCGTGCTCCGGTGACCAGAGTTTGAGCCTCTGATTTGACGACTGCGTGTGTCTTAAATATCATGGCCATAATAGCATGGTGTAAATTTAATTTAAATTTGATTTGATTTGATTTAATTTAATTAAGATATTCAGAAAACAGTATCAGCTAACGTATAATTACGTATCTAAAGTTTTTATTTTCATTACCACCAACAGGTGGGTAAAAGGCACGGCATTATCCCCCGAGCTAACTCATATCCGAGGTGAAGTCAGAATACACATTCCTGTGGTGTGTAATTTTGTAACCGAAGAACCCTGGAACTTTCCACATAACAGCCCTAATCTTCCCCCGACGGATTATTATCAATTTTGCAGCGCTGAGTACGAATCTTTATGACCACAGATGTTAGCAGTTGTGACAAGATGGCCGATAACACAGGACGTGGGTATGGGAACTTGACTTTATAAATCAGCGCGATGGAAGAATTCAGACAACGGAGAAGAAGTTTTGAGTAAGTTGCAGGTTGTACACTATTTACACCATAAAGAAATGGAGGAATAAGATAAGAACTAGATATGTGTGGTTTAAATGAAATTAGTGTGGATTATAAGTGCAGGCGGACACACCATTTATTAAGACAAACGAGACACGCATCCGCGCGCTAGCGTATGAATATATTTCCATCCGCCAGAACGTACATCGTCCGAGGTTTAGATGAAGACACCAAATCCTTTAAGACGCAACAAGCCTCGAATGGCTTAAAAGTGTCGCTGCAGCTGCTTCTGATGTCACTGTTTATTATTATTATTATTAAGAAGAAGAAGAAACCTAAGTAAGGAAGGCATCAATACAACACTTTGCGACTGAATTACAATCAGAGCATGAAATTTGTTTAGCATCGCTGAGCTCGGACATTGAGTAATATGACGTGTTCCTTCCATGAACCAATGAGCATTGCGGGGATAGGATCGCATTGAGTACCATAAAAATATGTAAATAAATGTGTATATATACATATATATGTTAGTTCATATATATATATATCAACTAACAGTACGCCCATCCTAGTCTTTCAGTAACTATATTATATTCCAGTTTTATTCGAACATCCCATTGTGTTATTTAGAATTATAAAGGGTTAAATACGAACCACACAGCTGATTTATATGATTTAATTCATTCGAAGCAACATAATTCGATAATGCTGGTCATCTTCAGGCCACTAAACTCATAAGGATATAGCATACAATTGCGTTATTCAGGGTTAATCATGGAGACTTCAGTATTAAAGTTTATAAAATGCATGTTGCTTTGTCATTACCAGCACTACTGTGGTTGCTAAAATTGTGATATTATATAGTTAAAATGTTAAAAATTATAAAATTATAAAATCTAGGAACATCTTTACACCTCGTGTTGCCTTGAGGATTTATAGTTTGTACTGTGCTTTTGGAATATCGGATATTTCGTTGCTTACTTGAGGAGACTGCAATAAAACATTATAATTATTATAACGATTCTACTGTATTATATTAATATTTAATGTTTGTTTGTTTGTTAAAGGTTGATATTAACATGATATTTCTGAGGTGTGTCATCCCCGCTGTGCGTTTAAACTATATGGTGAGGTGAATTTCTTAAAAAAACACAACTATAAATTATGGTGTTTATTAGCAAGGAAGAACTAAATGTTTCGACCTACAGCGGCAATTTTCTGCTAAAATTTTTATATAATATGCTTAAACCGCGTGGTGATGTTGAGATCTCATCATCATTCTGCGTGCTATTGTTAAGCTAAATTGGTGGGATGCCAATGGATTTGTAGATAGTTCGGTGTGGATGTGGGTCTTATTGGTTGGGTAGGTGTGGGGTTAGCCATAATTTATAGTTGTGTTTTTTGACGAAACTCACCTTACCATATAGTTAACATGATATATTTGCATTATTAATTGTTAATAAGTATTGACAATAAATAATACAATTGTATGCTACACCGTTTATGATTTTAGTAGCCCGAAGGTGACAAACGTTGTACGAAACACGTTGCCTTAAATAACTTAAACAATCGTAGCAGTTAGTTGTTTAATCCTTTATACTATTACCTTCCACTGGGTACACGTGTAACTCTTTTTCGTGTTCACTCTTAGTAATACTTTGTGATGTCCATTTGTGATTTACCCTTCACTTGAAACAAGTATACTCTGACATCCTGAAGTGAAAAGCCAAGGTTACAAAGAATAGTCTTGAGTTAGCTCATTTGTTCTTAGAAACTACGGATAATTATGAAATAATTTATTCTCAGGTTACATAACTTCACTTTCTTTAATTTAACTGTTCTTTGTACATACCCTCATTTCTTTGCCTCTTCAGTTATCAGTTCCATGAAGGATGTCATAATTAACAAAGAACGAAACAAAACTGCATGGTGGATGATTTCAAACGTGTTCCTGTTTGCACGGCGTGACGGGAGGCAATGCGTCCTGCTATAGCCACAAAGCACAGGAAGTTTGGTCAGTAATACGATTCACTTTCTGCCATGGTAAATCTCACTTCTCTTGTACAATCGGTACTTCCAAACATCACAGTTTTTTGGCTTATGCAACAGTGTTTGCAGTTCTCACTATTAATTAACAATTAATGTATTTCGTCAAACTCGTATTGCGATAAGCCAATAAGAATGACTATGGCGCGGGAAGTGTTGTGGATGGGAGAGATGAGGTTACACATAAGGATATGATGTAAATTCCTGGTGAAATGAAACCGCTTGGAAGACCTGCGCATAGGTAGGAAGATATATTAAAATTTTCTTAAAGTGAATGGAATGGGAGGGTGTGTACTGCCTCAGGACAGAGGTCATTCGTAGGCTCTTGTTCCACGGCAATGTATATTCGTGTTCCGTGAATGCGTTTCGAGACTGGCTAGATAACTGTTGGATTTAGGGGGGGGGGGGGGAGTTCACCGTTTTGATTTCGTGTTGCTTCATTTCTGCAAGCAACCCTGGCTTGCAATCGGAGTAGATTGTACGTGTGCTGCAGACACTGTGCGTGACGTTGTTCCCCTTCACCCTGTAACATATGGCCTTGGCTTAAGGGCTGTACCCTGCGTAATTTGGCAAGCGTTACTGTAGAGGAGACAAACTGACTTCACTCGTGCCACTGTAATACCTCGCATAATGTCGACAATATTTTGCCCCATTCTAATTTATTTCCACGCATCTCTCCACCGATTCCAGTGTATCTACTCCTGTCCATTTGTATTCACGACAGATACCACTATCAGTGTGCTCCTGTCTTTTTATCTCCGTTTTCTCCACGCCTAACTTCTGACATCGGTTTGTTAGTGGCAAAATTATAAAAGCATTATGCGTTACTGATGGTAATGATATTGAAATGGATAGTTTTTTTTAAACCCGATAGAACATGTAAGCCGAAGAAAATAAACTGATATTTGTACATCGTTAGAGAACTGATGCGTCATGAAAACCTTGGTGGATTGATTGTAGGTCTTTTCAGGCCCCCTATGAAATGGGAGGACTATGTAGGGTCAATCATTCTGTAGTCCATCTTCGACATGTCGATAGCCTCTTCCAAAGCGAGTTCTCTACAGAGTGCGATGTAGCGCTTTTATTTCAATTTTCAGTACACTCTTTTTTCCTCAAGATCATCCAATAACTGCTTATGTCTTCTTCCTCGTCTTCCCGTCAGTTTTGTCCTTTCTTTTATCTCTCCTTCAATAACGTGTTCTGGAAGGCAGTTCCTACGCAATATGTGGCCAATCCAGTTAGCCTTCCTTCTTTTTATTGTTTGTACGATATTCATTTCCTTCCTGTCTGTATGTAATAAGTCTTAATTTTTCACACGCCTGGTCTAGCTGATTTTCTCCACCCTTCTCCAGCACCACATTTTAAAACCTCCCAAGCTCAACACCTTACAAAGCTATGATACATGGTCTACCGTCTAATTAGATTCAGAGTATGATAAAGTAATATGAACGGTTGTGGCTTCTTTTAAGGTAACATCGACATTTTCCTGAATGATATGTGGGAAATTTCCAAATTTTTCATCCAGAATAGTTTGGACATGGCAGGCTTTCGTACGTGACTTCTCTCTAATAATAAACATGGTAGATTTTACCACTTGAGTCAGCTTGCTGTGTTATATTATTTGTAACTTTGTATGTGTATATTGTGGGAGAAATGATATTGAACCAGAATATTATTTTGGCTTTGATATTTATTTGTTGCGGATGCAAATTTATTGTTGTGGCGGAGCTAATTGCAGTTGGACAGGTATCGCAATTTGGTGCTGTGTTTCATTACATGCGTTCCATATTAAACACAACTCAAATGAAAGTTTCAGGTTTCAATGAAAGTTAGAAGCCATGTTTTGTAACAACTTTTCACACCATAATCCGCTTTCAAAAATTTTTCTACCATTCCTTATTTAATTCTTATATTCAAACCAACAAGATGCACTAATTTCTCAAGTTTATTTTGGAATACAAATTTACGTGTTTCGGACAGTTTCTCTGTCCATCATCAGGAGTTTTTCCACTGTACACACAGCAGTGGTATATGTGCTGACAGCTTGCGAGCGGGATCGGAACGGAACTGCAGTTCCTGATGATGGACAGAGATACTGTCCGAAACATGTAGAGTTTTATTCCAAAAATAAATTTGAGAAATTAGTGCACCTAGTTGGTTTTATTATAAGAATTTATCACGATGCACGGTCACGCAAACGTCACATTCTTTTTTAGTTTGTTACAAAGTAGGTGACACACGCTGCGGGCTTTTGGGGCAGATATGCACTGAAATAATGTTCATCCGATAAACATGTCTTTATAACATGATATGTTGCCAATTCATCCGATAAACATGTCTTTATAACATGATATGTTGCCAATTCATCCGATAAACATGTCTTTATAACATGATATGTTGCCAATTCATCCAATAAACATGTCTTTATAACATGATATGTTGCCAATTCATCCGATAAACATGTCTTTATAACATGATATGTTGCCAATTCGTCCGATAAACATGTCTTTATAACATGATATGTTGCCAATTCATAAGCCCGTCGGTGTTTAAAGATTCAAGTCCTTTTGTGGTGTTACGACATGTCGACTGGTAAATATTTACCGACGTTTCGGAGAATCGTTGTAACTTCCTCTTTAGAATCAAGCAGGTCGCTTATCTTTGAACCGTTTTACCAGTCGACACGGGGTAACATCAGAGAAGACTTGAATGTTCATCAACACCACTTGCGAGAATCTAATTACCTCTCTCCAAAAATAATTAACCCTTCCCTCCTGGAATAGGTGACGAACATTACGCTTTCTTCTCTCAATAATTGACAAGTAGGACACTGGAAAGGCCTGTAAGATTATAAAAGCGTAACAAATGGATTAGAAAACCTGCTCTATCCCGAAACGGAATATACCTGTCCGCTCTGACATACGCCGGAAAGGAACACACTTTTCTGCTCTGGTCATTTCCGAAGTGGGCGTTACCTTTGTGTTCTTGTTGTGTTGAACTATTGTTATCACGTTGTCACAATCAGGTTGCTAGTCGCTGAGTTCGTACACGTTTTTGGCAGACAGCGGATGATACGCGACATTTGAGGTTCTTGTAGAAGCTTCGGGTCTACTGGGATGTCACGCCATGTCAGTTAGTAAGATAACCAATCGATACGGCCTCACATATCAATGCTTGAACGCAAAATTTGGTTGCATATGTATAACGTCTACCGCGATTGTAAAATTACAGGGGCGAGGGGTGCTTTCGGTGGAATTAATTTCGAATTACACGCCGATTGCTCTGTAAATTGCTTACAAGGACACGAGTTGTAGGTAATATGAGAGAGAGAGAGAGAGAGAGAGAGAGGATTGTTTGATTAAAAGGAAATCAGTTTATCTGTCAGTTCACACAATTGTACGGTGCATTCCAGTACACAGTGAAGGCATATTTCGGTATATCAAATTACACCATCTTCACGCTAATTACAATTGAAAATTCTGTGGTTGGTTAAAACATGTTTACATTTCCTATGTTCGGAACATCCGCGGAACTGATACCTCATTGACTTCACGTAGTTTATTTACCTTGCAAGAATGTAGCATGTCTAAAAATATGTTGTATTATTTTTTCTAATATGATTTGGTTTTGTTTTGTTGTATTGTGTAGTGTAACACAATATTGAACCTGTGCGACTGATATTACCTCGTGAAATAGAGCTGTGTGGAAGAAGCATATTAATATATTAAGACCTAAATTCCGTTTGCTGAATTCTGTCAGTAAATGAACATCAGAAAGCACGGAGAAGAACATGTTGGTGTTGACTTAATGTGTCATTAAGTTTGTCTGATCTAAATTAAAACTGAAATATCTCAACTAATTTTCTTAAAATTTCCCCTTACCATAATACATTAAACTCCATTCAACCATTCTCGAATTGATATGTGTGTACAGACAGAGATATTTAAATGAACTTCCCATAGGCGTTTCTAACGCATATGCTTGTGTAAACCCCGAGAAGAGTGACTGATTTTTAAATTACCTGACTGTGTTTGTTCGGACTACAGTGCTTATATAGTTTTTCGTAGGATCACCAGAAAATAATAATGAATACAGGATGTGGAAAGAGGCGGTTGTGGTAATATCATCTTTTGTAGGATCTAAGTGACATCGCTGTAGCCCATGTGTGAATAGCGGACATCCCGTCATGATACGAGAGAGAAACTCCTGAACAAATACAGAAGGACCTTTCTGGCCTTGTGGTCGAAAACTCCAGACTGTATGGCGTATGGGGTTAAATGATTTGTGAGTATGGAATTAGACGGAATACGGAAATGAACATTTGTTTCCTATCCGAGATACTATTTCGAGTTTTTTTTTCCGAGGAAAGTAAGGAAAATTACCGAAAATCAGCCAGACAAGCCTATATTCCGGCACTGTTCGAAGCGGGCGAATTCCGAATACGATCCACAGCTTCACAACCAAACTGGTCATATCGGAGTCTGTGTAGTTATGGACCACGCCACCCTATTCTGCATCATAAACAAAGGTTTATGTTTTTGAATTAACTTAATTTCTCGTGCCTTTGAACTGTATCGGTGGCTTAATACAGTTTATCCTAAAGCACTAACAATTTATAGTAGGCACGTAAGCTACTTTGGTGTACTCTAAACCCATCTTGTATAAATGAAGAGCGTAATAAATAAAGTAGGTAACTTTAAAGTATTTTGAATATGCTTATTTTCTGAAGATCCTGTGAGTTACGACGAATTGAAGCGTTTCTGGGCTAAATTCTGAGAACCGAAGGTCGTAGACCCTCTACTTAGCGTGTCTTCTCTTTCCCCAGCACGGATCTTCGTTTGTAACTTTCGCTAGAAGCATGCATCCTTACCTCTTGAGCTTTAATGTACTGGTTGACTGAAATTACCCAGTGTTCAGTCACTCAATGGCGTGAATTTATTCGTATAACACTCTCTTATGGCGTTCTCATGCTACGAGCGAATTATTTCATGCTGGAACGCCGAAACCCGCGCGAAATTCGAGGCTTTGCTCTACCTCAATAAAGGTACACAGTATTAAAATGTTTAAACAATAGTTGTATACCTTTACGAGCTTTGAAATTGGAGGTTCGTGATTCACAGTAGGTCATACAGCGTTCGCACTGCAAAAGTTAGAATGTAGATCACACAACGTTCCGTTGTAAACCGCATAACCAAGTTATAAATTCAATAATTGAATAACGTCGGGTGTGAGACATGCGGATGGGTGGACACGATTTTCACACTGTACGTTCATTGTATGCTCTTGATGCAATAATGCACACGTTGAGTCGTGCCTGTTTGTTGAGTTTGGCTTCACGCCACTGATCGCCATACTCGGTTGGGTGGTACGGGTGAGGGATTTGCGAAGCAATGCGTCCGGTCTGGATTTTACACTCTTTCTCAATTACGTATCCGGTCTAAGTTAACTGTTGCCTGACCTCCACCCTTCCCTGCGGAGCCACACAAGAGGAGTCAACTGTGAAATTGTAGAAGAAAAAATTCACCTCTTGTGTGATATTTATGAGTTAACATTTGTAGAAAATATATAGAATGGTTCGGTTGGTTTAGTTTGTTTCATGGGCACTGTATCGCAACAGAAACCCGAAGTTTAGTGCCCTTAATTTTAAAATCCGCCATTGGGCGCGATTCTGAGATACTTGATTTCGGTTCCCAGTTTCACAAATCCCCTCTTCTTTCCCTGCCTCCCGCTCAATTTGAGATCCTATTTCCCTGCTGTTATAAGAGTGTGTTCCATACACTTCCCCTACAAATATACATAGCCTATGAAATCATCCTTCTGTCATTCGATCTACTTGTACACCTGATTACTGTCACCTAGATCTGACTGTGTTAACAACACTATATGACCTGTATTGCCTGAGTCACGAAAGTTTCCCGTTATATGATTTCCCAGATTGCTTACTCCTACCAACCTTCTCAGGTCCCAATATTATCCTAAACATTTTATTTTGAAACAACTGTAAGCAAGAGACCTCGTTGGAGATCTACACGACGTACCTGGTAGAATTAGTGCATATCGGGGATCGTCAGAATGTTGTGGAAATTGCGTCTCATTATTATTTTTTTACCTTTTAGCAGGATAATTACAATTATATTCCTTAAACAAACCATGTTTGTAGGGTATGTATGTATTTCTGCAGCTAATTCTGTAGTTACAATTCGTAGCGCATAATAATACTATTTCCCATACTAAATCTTTTGTACTTTACGTTAATACTTTCGAAGTATGTGAGCAGTGCCCACTATGGCTGTGTATCATTATTATTATTATTATTATTGTTACTACTACTACTACTACTACTACTACTACTACTGGTCTTTTACTTTTGTTTGTCCACGCAATAATTGTCCCTTTGCTAGAGGTAAATTAGCTGTAATATTTTTTTCGCACAGGCGTTGGTGTATTTAGAAAACAAATTGTTACGCACATTCATGTTAGAAGGACTTACAACGTGTAAAATTTGCTTTCGTTTCAATTTTTCTTACTTGTTCTAATTTTGACTCTGATCTTTCCGTTAACTGACTTATATTATAACTGTTTTTTTCCTTTGTTTTGGTTTTTCTTTTTGTGTAAGAGTGTCATTTGTTATGTGTGAGTTAATGTTCTCCAATTTACCTTTCGCCTGCTGAGTGAGGACGGAAATGAAAGGGAATCGAATTAATTACTTAACCTGCGGCATCTGAATACAGGTTATGCCTCAAATGTAGAAAATATCTTCCGTTTTTAAACATATCCTTGTTGTGGAAGTAGAGACAGCTACAGTTTGTGGAGGACTGCTCAGTGGACGGCCAAAAATCGATATCTTGTACGGGCTTTGGGAATTTCCTGTTCCCTATATATCCCAGAAGGACTGTACAGTTTATTCAACCTTACTTCAACATTGGGACATGGCTTTACCTTTGGACTTTAATTTAAGTCTAAATAATTGAATAGTACCAGCGAGTCTTTATCAAGGATCGAAAATACCCTGAAGCGATTTTAAATTCATTGCCTTTAGTTGACCTCAAAGTATGGTGATATCTATGCGTGGTTAAGCATAGTTTTGCTGCAGGAGTCCGCAGTTATACCGGCTGACTTTGAGTGTGGTTGTGCTGAACTGTTAGGAAGGCATATTTGAGCAAGTAATGAGGTTTATTGAGGAAACAGAGTGACATTCCGTATTTATCTCTTCAAAATAGTTTTTTCCCCCGGGAGGTAGTTTAATAATTATTAGTAACGAAAAGGACAGGACAGGCACATTCGGAGTTTCTAGTATCCACCTCTGTAGAAGGCACGGTTGGCAAAATTGGCTGACGTGAGTTTCTGTGGTTTCAGGTGTCAAGACTTGCACTTAATATGTCGTAAATAAAAATTAAGAAATGGAAAAGAGCGCGGCAAAGTGTGGATAAGATACTGGCAGACTAGATAACAGCATGACAATAACAAATGCATTTTTACATACTGATTCACTGACTTGAAAGACTCTCTGGGTGAGAGATTAACCGCCTGATATATTCAGTGACTATGCAGGTAACTATATCACTGGATATCTGCATGTTAGTTTGACTGGCAAACTAACATAATGTTTGCAGGGTAACTTGCTAACTGAATGACTGATTTACTGCCTGGTGTGCAGTGAGACACACAGAGCTTCTTCCAATGTGTACCCTTGGGTAGACATGATGAGAAGCACACATAGTATAATAATGTTTGTCATCGAAGCCTCTTATAGGCCACGCTGTTTCTACTCTTTGTTTTATTCACGTTAATGGCATGTTCTGCAATGATCTGTACAGGTAAGTGTTGCTTGTGAGATATTTCACGCCCTTCGGCGCTGCGAAATAAGAGAGTGATGCAACAGACTGGTCTTTGTCGGTCGACACGCCAGTGGTGCAGTCATAATTGATTTTGTAGGAGACAGTGCTAGAGAGTGACAAATAACACTGGCAGATGAAATTTTATATTCTTTGTGACAATTGTGAATGCCCTCGATAACCGTATAGTTTTGTCTGTGTTGAAACTGTCATGTTTTATTGACACAGCGTAATTCACCCTTCAAAATGACATCGCTGTCTGCTTGTTTGGTAATTTATAAATTACTGCCAGTATAACAAGTTTGCATTTTCTTCTGAATTGATAGTTTAAAAGTTATAAAAGTGGGTGGAACATGGGTCATGATTGATGTGCGTATCAGTATAATGTGTCACTGTGTAGCTATAATATGATATGCTAACGTATAACATGTTACATTTGTGCAGGTGTTATATGTATGAGGGATGATGCGTGTCATCAAGAAATATGATTCAACTCTTCGACATGTATTGATGCTGGGTTTAACCCCCCCCCCCGCCCCCCGCCCCAATCTGTGTCCGTATAAGTGTCACTACAACTGTTATTGTAGAGTACGGCTAGCTAAACCACTGTTTTCTTCATTCAGACAAAGCCTCTGTTCATTATTTAAACTCTTTCATTTATCATAACTTCTGTTTCATATGGCGTCACGTTAATCCGTAAAGTGACTGTTCACTGGCTGGATAAAGTAGGTTGGACTACCGGAATATAAGTGGATTCTACGGTAACTTCAAAAGAGTCCATATAAGCGTTAGTTTCGAATAGAATGTTGCTGTGGTCAGTAGTGGGTGCGGAAGTATAGCCTGTGCAAGAACAAGGAGCTGGACTTTCAGATATTACTGCCCTGTCATTGAGCAAATGAGGAGATTTGAAAATCTGAAGTAGAGTAGGCGATAGTGCGATATGTATTTGAAATGGGTAGCCTTTCGAATACACATGTTCAGCATCAGAACTGCACAAGACTAGAAAAAGGTATATTTTTGTATTGTGGAATTAATTTAAAGACTTAGGTTTGTGTCTTAAATGAGTTAAGCCCATGACGAAATTGTAAATTTTGAGAACAAGCAGTTGATTTTAAAAATGAAACAAAGTGAAATGGCAGCTTGATGCAACAATGTAATTTATTGAAGTTTCTTTAGCTCGACATGTTTCGGGCGCATACGCCCATCATCAGGAGCACTAGATGTTAAGTTGCAGCATATTGTTTTCTGCACCGAGTTTTTAGATGTGTGGTGGTCCTGAGAGCCGCTGCATAGGTCGTGTGTACAGTTTGGATGGTGCACAGCGGCTCTCAGGACCACCACCCATCTACAAACTCGGTGCAGAAAACAATATGCTGCAACTTAACATCTAGTGCTTCTGATGATGGGCGTATGCGCCCGAAACATGTCTAGCTAAAGAAACTTCAATCAATTGCATTGCTGCATCAAGTTGGCATTTCACTTTATTTCATGATGAAGATGCACTGTCAAACAACCATCAGATTTGTTTTTAAAAAGGTTACTGGCCATGAGAACACGAAGGTGTATTTGTACTTCACCAATACATGATCTGTTTTAGTGAGACCAGGTGAACAACATTCTAACATGAATATACACCGGTGGAGGCAAGCACTTGTAATAAATGTTTGCATACTTCATGTTAGACTTACTTTTCTCGCCTGTTCTCTGAACGCTTCTCTGAATATTTACAGTGTGCATCATCGTCTCCAAACAGCGGAAATCTAGTTGAATTCATTATGTTTATGTCCTTTTTATTTCGTTACAAACGAACTTTCTTCTTACGTTTGGAAACCTGGAGGCTTGGTTACATGCCTTCTAGTCCCTTAAGGTCTGTGTAGTGCTCGCCCTGATATTGTACGTGCTTTCATTATTGGTAGCTCATGTGAGTGCGTCAGAAAGATCTCAGAGCCAATTTATTAGTGATTTATATGCAGTGGAGACAAATAAATGAGAAACGTCGTACATCCAAGCCTAATGAAAATGTTATTGCACTTCAAACATACATTTTTTGTTTCATCTTCCGTTTTTCTGCTGGCATTTGAAAAGTTATATGAGGAAAATAAAGCAGCAGACATGCCATGTTTTCAAGTACAATTACCGCTCCACTTGTAAACAAGAAATATTATGACCTGATGAGAGCTAACGAAGTTTTCTTCTTACGCACTGATCTTCAGGGATATTCCTAGACCTAACTTAATATGTGCGAATGTTCTAATGTTCTCTAGCGTCTCAACACGCTTTCATATCTACTGTAACCGAACGTCCCTTGGCAGCCCTGGTTCGAGCCCAAGACTGTACTCGAACAAGGTCTGCCAAGGGACGTTCGGTTACAGTGCGTGCATCAGATGTTGTCTACGCTTACACTGCGTACAGCGCAAGTGATAAATATCTCGCCTAGTTACATTTTTCTATTTATGGACTCTAAATCGTAGGTTTTTTTTTTTTTGCCAACGCCCCCATTCAACCATTTGGAAGTAGTAACAAGTTAACCCTTATGCTGCTAACGTGGAGAATATAGTAAGCTCCTAATAATGCCAGCAGATGGCATACGGGATTTAACTCGGCGTTTAAAGGGTTAATATGCCTAGTATTGTCCTCTGCTCCGTGTGCCTACATTGTCAGAATATTTTATTTTTAATTTTTCTGCCTGCTACATGCGCACCAATCCCTTTCTTAACTTTTTAGTAACTAACGGGAATAGTGAAGAATAAAAGTGATTAAGCCTATCAGTATAAGATTTTTTGAACTCGTGTCTTTCGTACGCATAGTATTTGTACGTGTGTAGCCGGGAAAGGTAATGCATAATGAACTGAAGAGAGTAGTACCCAAACTTAAATTGCAATTTTATAATTCATATTTCATTTCGATAACTTATTCTTTTTCCCAAGTACTTGTTACAGTTTCGATTGATATATTATGCGTCTGATTTAATAACTAATAATTTAGGAAATGTTCCCAGATCGTAACACCTCTGTCGCGATGTTTGTTATATTTCACAGGTTTAAAATTCATGAGTAATCTTATTAAGACGCAGCTAATTCGTGTATAATAAAATTAATTATATACGTCACCACTACCTTTTTTATTTATACATAAGGCTACATGTTTCGACCCATCAGTCGATCATCTTCAGGCCTACATAGCAGACTAAGTCATTGGTGCTGCATGCACATTGGGATCCCAGTAGGTTCACATTAATAAAATACATAAAATCTGGTGAGTGTTAAAAGTGTGTCTCCCCATGTTGCACACACCATACCACAATATATGTGATCTGTCCTTGTCACAGCAACAGATCTACTTGTACGCCATAATCAGTATTTCGAAAACGGCAAGATATCACATTTCTTGTACTTATCTCGCAAACGAAGAAATTTACAGTCGATCATTCTGTACAGGGGTGCTGATAAGTCCTTAACCCGACCAGGAAGGAAACAAGCCACATTCCCCGCATTTTATGGAACTTGGAGGTTCATTACCACATTCACAAGAGTCCACAACCTGTCCCTACCCTAGCCAAATCAATTCATCCCTCTGCCCATCACAATTTTGACAGGCGCAGCTTCTTTCCTTCCTGGTCGGGCTAAGGACTTATCAGCACCCCTGTGTTGTGTTCAGATGATTAGCTCGTACCTCACAGAAAACAGCCTTCCTTTTTACGAAGACGGATCACTTCGACATTTCATCAGTGTGTGTAGGTTTTAACAATGAAGTGTGTGATATTTTTTCCGAATTTTAAGTAAAATTGTTGTGCATTGAAACGTTCACTAAAACAACCAAATCTAGAAAATCCGACTGATGGAAGTCGTGCCGTTTCATACTGATAGACGGACGGACAGACAAACATGACGAAGGTAATCGCCGCTGTCATAACTGTTTTTGGATTAGGGAAGCTGATGGTTGTTCATAGAGTGAAGAAATTTATTACCTTGTATGGAAGAAGGGAGTTTGTTAAGGTGCTAAAAAAAAACCTGTCACTGTGCCCTATTCTGATTTGGTTTGATCCAGACACCACCCCCCCCCCTTCCATCTTATTTGTGTAAGGCCCTTATCACTTCAGCGCAGATGTCCAAAGTGGGCTTTGCTCTGCAGGTAGTTACATTATTTCATTGCAGCTTTGTCTAACACAGGCTGTATTATGTACAAATACCGGCCAAAATCTATTTTGAACTTGGAATTTTGTATTGAACTTTGTCAATTTCCATTAAATGAAATTTTACAATAATACATTCCTTTTTTTTAAAAAAAAAACTAGATTTTATTTGTAGGCTGATAGAAATCAACTAATTAAGACATAAGAGTATCAAATTCCGTTTGTTTCGGATCGAAGTATACGACCTCCCAATTTTGCGTTCATTGCGTGTACTTATTACAAAGACCTCTGAACACGGAACAGATACTTCTAAATAATTGCGCTGTTTTTATCCATGTAACTGTATTTTTTATTCGTCCTTATCCGTGGGTTTCCATACGTTTGAGCTGAAAGGAAGTAAAACTGACGCAATAAGAATGACAAATAAAATGGTCAAAGCTGTGCTTGTTAATTGGTACCGTTAACCAGGACTGTTGTCCACCACATAACATTCTCTGGAGAGAATTTAATAATACTTACAGTATGGAGTCGGAATAGATACTACAGTTAGTTTTGGCGGAGGGGCTTGGGACTGGAACGTCTTTGTGTACCTTGGAGGAAGCACTGTTTACTGAAGCTGAACAAACTGGGGAAGGAAAAAAGCAAATTAGTTAAATTACTGAGCTACAGACCGTTTTTGTTGCATAAGTCCGTCTGCCTCTTTTATAGGAGAGTCTGTTTCCCTTTACCTCACACTTCGAATATTGTGCTTGAGCAAGTCAAGCAATGTGCGTATAACGTAAAATTTATACGTGTTTGTGTGACCAATGTTACAGTGGAGAAGCAGTTCCTATAAAACATATGGGTTAAAAGTTAACTGTACTGCAACATGTAAACAATATTTGTAAAACAGATAAAAGCGTTGAATAAAGAGAGATCAACTTGATGTCACTTGCTTTATTATTTCATTATTTAATGCTCAACATGTTTCGGATGTTAATACATCCATCCTCAGGAGTCTGCGACTTATTTGTTGAGTTATTTCATGGGTTGTATTGCTCTGGTACGATGTGTGTTGGTGTTACGGTGTGGTTTGGCTGGGGTGGTGTGGTATCCGGGTGCAGGCTGAAGCACTGCTTCAGCCCCACCCACCCCAGCCAAACCACAACGTAACACCAACATACATCGTACCAGAGCAAT
>Ga0136643_10005066_pt1 | contig 18447 bp, 14 predicted proteins | sample TergutLab28metaG_FD_96883 | JGI IMG/M metagenome (GOLD analysis project Ga0136643, IMG submission 96883) | Labiotermes labralis P1 segment gut microbial communities from Petit-Saut dam, French Guiana - Lab288 P1 (version 3) (version 3) | ecosystem: Host-associated > Arthropoda: Insects >...
GGGGGGGGGTTCAACAAATTCAGTTGAGGACAGAGGACAGAGAGAACGGGGATCTGGGGGCGGTAGCCCCCTAGTCAGGGGTTCTGGAGGCAGCTGTAATTTGGTACAAGAATTTTCATTTCATATAGTAAAATTTTCTTAATTGTTGGTACTTCAAGACTATTTATGATGACAACCAATTTATTTGTCATTGCTAATGTAAAACAATTGCGAACCTAGGTAGTTTTAGAATTTTACTGCTTTTTTCCGAACATCTTGATGTGTTGGCGTCCTAAATTCAGCAATTTTTAACAGTTTTCACAATCGGGTTGAGTTTGGTACGATTTTGGAAGGCCTTCGGAATTTCGGGAGGGGGGGTTGAACACCCCAACCCCCCCCCCGCCCTCGGTACGCCACTGCTGGTGTGAAGATCTCAAAACATGAAATCATCGTAGTTGAATTATATTTACATGAGAGAGTTCAGAGGTGGTCAGTTTATCTCTTACTGGTGTAAGTTACCTGTTATCAGCAGATGAACATTGCTGACTAATGCTGTGACCTCTTGCGTTGGAGGAATGTCATTGACGTACCTGGACGAATGTTGTTTTCACGTTGCAGACGCGGCGAACAGTCCTTGGATGGTGTTCGAGTTTATGCCACACGGCGACCTCGCCGAAGTTCTGCGAAGCAACAGCAGACAATTTTGGAAGCCCGTCCCCGGACTGGCACCCCTGACAAAGGTATGTCATTTCGGTCCTGAGAAATGGAAATATTAGTGAAAGGATGTTACGCGAAACAGCAGCCTAAGTTTGGAACTGAGTCCCGAACATGTACGAAGAATTTTACATGTTATCCTGACGTTTGTGTGTTTAGTTACACGCAACACGCAAAAATACACTTTGGAGGTTCTGAACAGTGCGCACAGAAAGGCATAAATTGTTCCAAAGATCAAGTGCCATTTTACCTCAGTTCAGACAGATGATAATTTTTTTTTTTACGGGAACCCAATACATTTCAGCGTAACAGTGAAATAAACAGTCGCTTTTTGTTTTGTTCTTCCTTCAAAACCTGCACTTAACAACCTGTGATTGACCCTTGTAACAACAAACCACAAGAGCTTAGTAGTACACTTCAGCCATCTTGCTGTTTCTTCCAGACCGTGTTCCTAAAACTGTACTGACATGAGAAGTCGTAGATCTATCGTGATATATGTATTTTTCCACTTCGTCTTACACTCCAAATGGTACACGTTAGACTCTCCGGTTTGTGTCCAATCGCTTTCACCAAATATTTCTGAAGCTAGAACTGGCTGTTCAGTTATAATTTTCGCCATGTTTATTTCAAGAAAATTGATTACTTAACGACTATACTTCCCCGCAAACCGGATGGGTGGTAGGCCTATTCCATGAATAATAATGATTTTAAGTTCTCCCACGTAAATAGCAGCTAAACGTAATATCTTCTTTGCTAATAAACAGGAAATACGAATTTCAATGCCATCTGTAGTAAAGATGTATTGATTATGAGTATTTCTATGAAAAATAATTGAAGTGATTCTATCTGCAGCGACTAAACATAATTATGAACATATATTAAATTCGAATCAGCACTGTTAAGTCGTAACAGGGGATTTTAAATAAGAAATAACCTCATCTAAATATTTGGTTGTGACATTTCCCCCATACCGATGTAATGAGATATCTCGGTATTGAGATCCTCGTTGGTGGATGTGAGAATGTTTTTATTTGTCTGTGTGTGTAACTGTGTGTCTATTACAGGATACGCTGCTGTCAATAGCTCTGCAGATCGCTGCTGGGATGGAGTACCTGGCAGGACAGCGTTTTGTACACCGCGACCTGGCATGTCGCAACTGCCTAGTGGGTGCCGGGCTCACTGTGAAAATAGCGGACTTCGGCATGAGCCGTGACGTCTACACATGCGACTACTACAAGGTCCGTCTCGACGTCAATTCACTTTCCCAGATGAAAAACCACTTAAGGTCCCTGACTCTATGGTAGAGACTCTTTTTCAGGTGCCATTAGACGCTAATCTACTCAAGAAATTATCGGCATTTTATGGAAATCCGAAGTTCATAACCGTTTACAATAAACTGCCATTCGTCTGTGTCCTCAGCCAGATAAATACACTCCACGCCTCTACATCCTACTGATTTAAGATTTATTTTAAAGTTATCCTCCCACTTAAGCTTAGGAAACCCAAGTGGCTCTTCCCTTCCGAATTTCCAGTTAAATTTGTGCATGCATTTCTCATCAATCCAATGGGTGTTACATGCTGCACCAAAACTCATCCTCCGTGATTCAGTCACCCTAATATTATTTGGCGAGGAATACAAATAACGATTATATGAATTGTGAATGTCATGAAATACTGTCTGGGCCTGAATGAATAATTGAAATCCTACATATGTCACTCATTTCTCCCCAACATCAAGTTTGGAAGTCACACAGCAGGGGAAAGTTAGACTGGCTGTTAATTTGCTCTGTGGTTTGGTTTCAGATCGGCGGTTCCCGCCTGCTGCCTGTCAGATGGATGTCACCTGAAAGCGTCATGTATGGGCGCTTTACCCTAGAATCTGATGTATGGTCCTATGGAGTTGTCCTGTGGGAGATATACAGTTTTGGAAAGCAACCCTACTATGGCCAGTCGAACGAGGAGGTAACGAATTGTAACTTAAAGATCCAAGTCTTTTTTGATATGACACCAAGTAAACTGAAATGTGTTTAATGAGTTTTTGGAGGGTGTTCTAAGGCCACCCTGAAGATGGAGGCAGAAAGCTCTAACAAAACATCGGTAATACACTTAGTCGTCACCAGGACTCTTCTGATAACCTCGCATCTTGCAATACTCTTGACTTGTTTCTCAGAACCAGCATCACACACAGATAGTTTCCAACTTAAGGAATGACTTTTACATGAGACAGAACTGACCCCATGTTAAGTATACACTTTCACAATGTCAGTGTACTGTACAAGTGTAAAATGTTATTTATATCACTTCTGTCACATGAAACACACAAAGAAAAATACATGTAATAATAGCACTATTAATAATAATATTTAGATATTATATTTTAATTCATAATATTAATAATTAATAAAAACTTTCATGTAAGTCGCATATTATATAACCCAAAAACTGCCCATAATGTATAGCATGCCTCTCCATTTTCCATGTGTGTAACTGTACCAGATGGGACAGCAGTTTTCATGGTCACTGCAGTGAGAACCTGAAATATTTCAGCACTAATTACTGTACTTAATATGAATGATTATTGAGTCAGAAGTGCCAGAGTGAAGGGATGTTTTGTTGTCACTTCTCTCATAGAAACACCTCAACTTTTCCATCTTATTTTCTTGTTTATCACTTATCTCAAGATCATAACTAAAATTTTAAAGTGAAAGAAGAGGATTTCTATGTTTTGTTTCAAATTCTTAAGTAACTAATAGACCATAATTTGTATACCAACTGCAACATCCTCATGTACATAAATGTTAAGGAGGAGGAGCTATCAGAAATGAAAAACTGTATATTACTGACACTCGTAATAAATATGAATGAACAGTTCTGATGTAGGCCCCATCTGTAGTGGACTTATTTTCTTTGCAGGTGGTGAAGCTTATTCTACAAGGAATCATGTTGATACCTCCAGAGGATTGTCCTCAGGTCATTTGGGATCTCATGCGTTCCTGCTGGAAAACAGAAGCTCGAGACCGAATTCGTTTTACAGATATCTATGCTCGTCTAAAAAAAGCCCATGAAGAATTAGCACAGTCTCCTGCTAGCACATCCATGCCATTACCACCTCCAGTACCATTATTTCCTCACGAACCACATGAACATTGTGCATCACCATCATTGTCATCATCATCGTCATCATCATCATCAGCATCATCATCTACCTCCCAGGCAGACCCACTATCAAGATCTCCAGGAGCATTCCCACTATCGAACTCAAGTACCAAATCAGTGGAGTTGTTAGACAGTGAAAACTACTTGTTGCCAAAGATACCTCCTGCATCTAGGTGTGAATACTTGCAACCCTTACCAGACTGATAAAATTACATCAGCACCAGAGTGTTGTGGTTTTTCAAATTATGTTGTGGACCTCACTATTCCTAGTCGAATAAGTTATCTGTGTGTTGTGTTGCAAAACCAGAGTGATATTAAAGATACTCAGAGTTTATACGGGAAATACATAAGTGTTCCATTTAATCATTAATTGATGAGGTGCAATATAGAAACATTCAATATCAATTTTTTATCCTAACCAGAAGTGACAAGGGAAGCGTATGATCCTTTCTTAGAGCTTGTCTTTTTTCTCAGCACAATTTGTGGTGGAAATTGGGTCGAGTAGCATATTATCCATTGTGATTAACAACAGAGTAATGTATATTTCATGACTTATATGGAATTTTTGTGAAATCACATACAGCCCCCCTTCCTGCCATATTATCACATGACATGAACACAACTGAAATGTTCTACTAAACGTTCAACAATTTACTTCCTTACAGCGCTAAATTTGTGTCTATTCTAAACCATGCATGATGCCAAGTTTAAATTCTGAATTGACAGTTAGTGTGTCTATAGCTATTTCATTAATTCTAATATAAAATCTTAATATGGCAATTCTGTACAAGAAGACTATTGTGTAACTTCAGACACCACACATAATTTGCATTTCCATTACATTTACACAGCTTCTGCCTATAGCATAAAGAACTGATCTTTTGGATGATCTTCTTAGTGCAGGACACACAGTTTCCAGTAAAGGTTACACAATATTGGAGGCATAAATGGTTAAATGGTTCTCATTTGAAGGCTGTCTCTACGCAGGCCCTTCACAAGAAATTGGTAAGAATTAGAATGATTCTGGCTTCAGATGTCCCCACTTATGACTCTAATGCAGGTGCTGTTTTGCGTATATATATATATGTGTGTGTGTGTGTGTGTGTGCGCGCACACACACACACACACACACACACACACAGAATGAGGCCGTATATCAGTGCTGTAAATAAAAATAATTTGTTTGTAAAATTGCAATTGGTTTTATAAAATGATTTTGAATAATGTAAATATGATGTGACCAATTATGGAGAAGTATAGTTAAATACAAAGATTTTCAGAATACTTCTGTCAGCTATATACAGTGTATGAACTGGGATTCCAGTGAACCTGCATCTTAATATTAAGTGGCTAATTGTGACATCAGACATCCTGCAAGCTTGAAGATGATGAAAAAGTTGATTTCATTGTGTGACACAACAAAAATGTATGTTTTCAGAATAAGGCAAGTGACTGATCCACCTATAACGTTTAAGAACACATCTCAATATTAATTAAAATTCAGCCAACTCCATGGCACTGCTTCCATACACTTCTGGCCAAATTGCTGAAAACTAATTAAGGTGTTGCAATTAACTTTCTTCGGTGTAAGAAAATGCATCAGTACATCTGAGGGTATAAACATTACTATGCCCACTGCTGCTTTTTTAAATGTCTGATATATTTATTATTTTATTGGTTTTAAGGATAAACATTTTCCACATTTTTTGTAATGTCTTTCCTGTTAAAAAATAAGACCTGAAAAATATTATTGACCTGACAAATTTACGAGTCAACCGCATAAATAAAAGGATAAAGAAAAGACATTCAAAAGTATTTGCACACCAGCATTCACAATCTGCTAATATTTTAAGATTATAGCAGACCAACAGATCTTTGTGCTCATAAGTATTGTGAAAAAAACATAAGATCTTAAATGAGTAACAAACAACTATAAAGGAACAGACACAGAAAACAACTTCTCATATAACACTGAACTCCTACCAGTTCCCTCCTTTCAAGTTTAATATTTAATAATTAATTTAATGTTTTCCCTCACATAACATTCAATTTCAATGGACCTAAGTCAATAATGCCACTCATTTAGTGTTCACATCCACGGCTCTCCTAACAGCCAAGTATAATAAATACCAGCATTTAAAAAGTTCATGTAAATTTTATAAACATTTGTTTACAAAAATCCCATAGTTTAGTAATACAGGAACATATGTACAAAGTCAGTATACAAACTTACTTTTATATGGTGTCATAAAAAGTACAGCACTAACACGGAAAGGTACTGTAATCATCATTCACACTATTTGTTACTTGTAAAACCATGCTACAGATGACTAAGTTGATGGATAAAAGTTGTTTTTTAGAAGCTAACAGTTCTTCTTCTAGTCAAGAAACACCCTGGACTTATGGAGCCCAAGTGTTCAGCACCAGGTTCACAAGACCCTGAAACTGGTTCTAATCCTTAGCCAAATAAATCCAGTTTACATCTTCCAATCATACTCCTTTGAGATAAATTTTCATATTATCCTTCTACACCCAGATCATCCAAGTGGTATCTTTCCTTTGGGTCTCCCAAACAATATCCTTAATCAATCCAAAGAACCCAACCCATCCCACTGCCCCGCATGACTTTTGTAACATGGTGTAAGTGTGAAATGAGGAGATATTAGACCATCATCCAATCCCCCAGCTGAAGGAACACCACTTGTCAGTTGTTCACAAATACTTATGTGATATATTCCTAGATACCCTACACATCTGGCAGCCTCCTCCACCTTCATCTAAGAACAAAAAGTTTGTCATGTCATGCCACAGTGACAAAGAACCCACAACAGTCAACATAAGTTCAAATACTTTAAATGGTGTACTCACTCTACAACACTCACAAAACTAAAATATCTGTAGGCAAATCCATATATGGGTAAGTAATTACCTCATGCTAATTGCTCTTCATAATAAATTTTCTGACTGGCAACTTCATGCACTGTTTCCAGAACTTCTGGTTACACCATTGTGCCCATTGCTCCATTCTACTTATGCTGCAGTTGTACAATGTATGTAATCCAAAATTATGTAGACAATATCTACTTCCCCATATCTTTCATCTACATTCAGAAGTATATGTAACAAATTATCCAGCATTTCTTAGCAATTTAAATTTTGTTTCTAAAAAATATGACTACTAGCCCTTCAATTATAGCTGATAAATCTGCATGTTTGTCAGTTTGTGAATTGGATGTTTGTTAGGCATCCCAGGTATATACATATATAACATTCAGTGTTTGGAAATGTTGCTCATTGCAGATCAACCACATTGTGTAAAAATTAAGTTTTATATACTATTTTCAAAATTAATACAATTTATTTATACAATTTTAAGCAAGGAAATGAATTGTGAGAATTTTGAGTACCTTAGTGATAAACATGCTAGTTTTAAATGAACTAATTTTCATTTATTTATTAGAAGAATAGCCATTAATTTTAAATGCATATAATTTATATCGATTAAATGACATACCCTATGTCAAAATAAGGCAGAGTGTGTACATATGTGTTATATTTTATAAACAATAAAGATCTTAGGAAAAAATGGTGCCTTGTGGGAGAAATGGATTAACCTTTAGCCACCTAACGACATATATATATATATATATGTGTGTGTGTGTCATGCAGTGAGCCCTTTAAATAGCCAAATGGCCACTAAAGTGGAGGCGGGGAGGGGGGGATTTAATTCTGGCATCAAAGGGTTAATGATAAGTGGACATGAATTGTAAGTGATCATTCAACAAGTGTCTTTATCATCAATTGCCCCTTAGACTACTCCCATATGTGTTGGAATCAGAAAGCATCTATTCAAGCAAGACTACAGAAAAGTACTGAAATTAGAATAGATGTACTTTCCAAATGAATTCTTTGCAATATTGCATACCTCACTATCCTGAGACTTATTTTTTGCTGACATGAATTTATCATTATAGATAGAGTAGCAATAATTATAATGATAACTACCATAATTGTTATTAACTGTTATGAAAGACACAAAGGTAGAATAAAACTGTAGGAAATCGAGTCAGCTGGTGATGTGGCATCGTACACATGAAAGTAACACTCAGCTGAACTACTTTAGTATAACCAAACCTATCCTAATATAAACTGAGAAAATGAAATACAATTACATTACTGATGAAAAATAACACAACATAATCTAGATCAAATATGAACATTGAGTGAAAACTTTCAATAAGCTGCCTTGTGAATAATATTAAGTTGGATACTCAGCACAGAATAGGATTTAAGGCATTGTCCATGAAGTGCAGTGCAGTGCATAAGTCTATGTTTCTTAGAGTATAGAGTGGGGAAGAGATTACTAAATTATGAGAGATTGAAGAATGAATCTGAAGAGAGAGGCAGAGGTGGGGGATGGGCCTAATGGTGCAGCCATCCCCTGGTGGAAGAGTGAATATTGTAAATAAAAAATTCTAACTTTCTGCACTAAATAAGTTTTAAATTATTCTGTAAAATGAAGAGAAATTCAATAAGTGATAAAGTTTTTTGAAATTTATATTTTCTTGTAGAGATGGCCATTGTGACTACACACACCAGACAACAAAACTTATGAAAGCAAGCACACTGTTACAATCATCACATCTAACTCTGTTCAAATACAATTTTTGACCTAAGTAGTTGACACACAGCAAGTACATTAAATTTAAGCTTCAAGTAAGTGGGGGTTATACTGTGACAGCACATCCCAAAATCAAGTTTGTCCAACCACTTCCAGTGTAGGCAATTATTGTCATGCATTAATGAAATGCAATGAATAATTTCTGGGACAAACATGGACACAGATGTGATTCCTGCACTGAGTTAATGCCATGTACTCTGTACTTGGAACACATTAAAGCTGCAGAGCAGTGTTATGTATCAAGTAAGTTATTTAATGACATCAACTGCTGACAGTATATAGTGTGTAATGCATAAATGAGCATGAAGCACCAGTGGAATTATAGTGACTGGTCAGAAACTCAAATTCCCCTGCATAAAAACTGTTTCAGTGCCATTCTGGCTACCACAATTCCCACATGGACTGGCCTGGTATTGAAGTTCAGCCTCCACAGTGAGAACAGAGTAACTAACTGCCTCAGCCATGTCATGGGCCTGCAGTATATGTTGAAGAATATAAATGTTATGAGAAGTTCCCATATTTATTTAAAACAACTCAACAATCTTCACAGTAACATAATTGCTCCAACACAGGAGTAGAACAAATGTGGTTAACGGGCATTTTCAGCCTGGCAAAACAAATTCTGGTATATACTTTGTTTAAAGTGGGCCTTGGAGAAGCAGGGTGTGAATGCGGTTCACTGGACTTAACTGGCTCACGTGGGGTCCAATGCAGGCTGCTGCGACTACAGTAATATCCCTTACGCTTACACTGAAGAATTTCCTGACCAGTGGAGCAACTATAAACCTCCAAGGTAGACCCTACACAGTGTAGTTAGTTACGAATTAAAAAGTGCGGTACAATGTAAAGAAAAAATAAAAGTTGCTTTGTAACAAATTCTGGTTGACCCTCGATGGGCTACTGTAGGTGAATTCGCAAAACTGCGAAAAGCGACCATTACTATCGTCGTGTTTCACCGCCCGCATGGAACAACTTGGCTCCCTCAGCAAGGGCTGTCATTAAATTTTACGTTCGAAACTCTTACTAAACTATGACTACGGAATTCAAGTTTGTTTAAAAACAGACAAAAATACCAGACCCAAGTACACGTATGACGTCTCGCTTAATTCTTCACGAAATGAGAAATGTTTCAGGTAGCAGTTGTATACAAAATCACAGCTATATTTTTCACGTCAAATACGTTCTTTCCTTTACGCGACAGCCAGGCAGACCTTAACATGACATGGCGAATTGCGTGCCGAGTAATTAAGCAAATATGCAGATATTGGTCACGTTAATTGCTATATCTAAGAGTATGCAATTTTTACGTACATAGATTATATACCTATAAATTAAGTATGAAATATTGTCTGGAAGTCAGATATTACGAAATATTTCGACGGGCTAAAGGTTATGTATGACCGATAACCATGAAATCTACGTATACATACCCTTCTTTACAGAATAAAACAACGGGCCCTAATAGTAACCATGCTATATAATACGTACCATTTTTCATAACTTACCGTTATGGCAATAAAGAGTGCACCGCCATATGAATTAAACGGTATGACCACCAAACAAGGGATCAAGATGCAAGGATTTTAATGCACCTCACAGTGACGTTATATTTACATTTTATTTTCTAGCAGTTTATTGTCCTATGAAAAGTTTACAAGTTGTTTCATTCAACACATGGCAGGAGAGTTGGTACCGAACTCACATAAAGAAACCAAGATGTTGAGAGCAAGTAGGCTTGTGTAATACTTCGTCACAGGGTTCAGGAAGGCACAATTTGTACATTATGTAAGTCTAATCCACTCAGATGAAAATTATGTATGACAAACACTACTGAGCAGTGGTTAAACCAAATTTCAAAGCACTGTACTGGCAGTGGTCTACAGCAACAATGGAAAAGTGTCAATTTGTCATGACAATTGGTGTCTACATGATAAACAAGAACCTTCCAAATTAGCCCCATAGTGAGACTGTGTAAAGAAACAATACATGCTTGAAATAGTACCAAAAAAACACATAAACACAGGTAATGAATTACACAGGTCTAAAAGGCTGTGACAGTGACTCATTAATAGAGGACACTGTCCATCCACTAGTTGGGTGGTGTTCATTATTGCATATTTTGTGTGACACCTCTTGGTCCTCTTCATATGATTGTCTTTATAGTGATCATCATTTACAATTGTTATATACCTCAAGGTACTAGTGTGTGTCAATATTACAAAAAAAAAAAAAACCCAAAACATATCTGTTAAATGTTCCTCAAATATTAACATTGCTATCTTTAGAACATAACACTATGTTATCTGGATTACCTGTAACCAAACGTTTGTGGCCTATACATAGAAGCACAGAATTACTTGTTTTGTGAACTGGTGTGGCAGACAGGTGACCCATGTTTGCATTGTGTATACTAGTAAAGGAATACCAGTGCACAGTTCATTGCCACTACCTGTTCAGCTGCAATACCTAATTTTGTGTTCTGCCAACAGCATGAGCAACTTGCTGAAATTTATAGTAAGTGGACATAGAGTCCTCCTTCCTTGACATGACAACATGGCAATCTGCACCCACTGGTCAGTGTTCACTGTCATCACTTATAATGCAGTAACCATCACAAAGCATGCAGACATTGAAATTCACAAAACTGAATTAAAATCACAATTCATAAACTTTATCAATATACAGATAAAACTGATAAAGTTGTCTTATGAACATTACTGCATGAATTATGAGAAATATGAAGTTTTATTAAGCATCAATATAATATACCTTACAATAACAGGACCAACATTCAATTTATACAATTCATGTGCATCAAACACAACTAGACACAGATGTGATGAACACATTTATTTCATTTTAAATGTTCAATAACAAACACAACTACTAATCAAATGTTTTTATTCATTTATTACGAATCAACACTAAAATGAAGACATACATCACAGATACATTATGGTGTAACTATTAAAACATGTCATAAATATACACACCACATTTCTAAGCCTCAGACAGGGAGGTACATAATCTCAGCAGTGTGGATATGCTCCACAATTTATATACAGGGGAACTGGTCTTGCGTCTCTTGAAGCATTGCTATCCACAGTGCATATTTTGCTGTTATGGTCAGAACTGTCATATAACTGCAAGCCTTCAAGTAAGATCTGAAAGTCAGATGGCAAAATATGTTGATCACGAAACTGGAAAAGAACATGGCAATTTATGTACACAGATTAAGGACAGTCACAACACAACAGTTTTGAAAAGAAACTGCTAAAACAGAACTCACACTTAGCTTAAGTACATTTTCTGTACCTGAAGGAAATAAAAAATAATTTAAAACCATATATGTTCACATTTTTTGTATCTGCAACATATGGATTCAAGTGGAACAGTCAGTGGTATCATTTGACATCAGAGAAAGAAGACGTTCAGAACCAGCGGAATGTTGAAGCAACCAAATGAACAGAAGAGGGTGTTCTTATCCAAACTGGAAAGTGAATCCACCAGGAAAGGAGCCACTTGTGAAGCTGAACTGACTTCCACCAGGTTCAGCAAAAAATGCCTGGAATACACTGTTAGGGTCAATGTCGCCTGGGGGAAAAAAAAAAAGCGGTATGTATTCATTATTCCTTTCCAACATGGAAAAAATGACGCCAAACTACAAGGTTTATGATATTAGAACTAGCACTTACTATACAAACAATATATGTTCAGTAAATGCAGGGTGCCATGCTCATATTCTACACATTCTGTGCTCTGCTTATTTAATTTTAATTCTAGTAATACTTTCCACTTTTCACAGGCCTACTGCTATTCATTCAGAATCATACAAAGGTTTTTAAATGTTTTAAAATGAAGAGGTGGTTGACATGAAACCCAGGGCATACTCAGTATTTAATGCACCACATGCCATAGATTAAACTGTATAGCAACTAGGTCTTTATGGCAGAAATTATGTACCAACAAGAGTATATTCCTAAAAATCACAATTTCAAACAAGCAGGCTTCATAAATACAAGATCTATTATCTTAGAATTGACAACAGAGGTATTATATCTGAATTATAACAAAAAAATTATATTATATTCTATGCACATTATAGTCCAAGATGTGTAAATGACAATTCTGTACACATTAATCTCAGTATCACTTACTGGCCATGCCTTCCATATCCTCAAGATCTTGACCATTGTCATAACGTGCTCTTTTCTTAGGGTCAGAAAGTATTCCATATGCTTCTCCAACTTCTTTAAATTTCTTTTCCTGTTCTCGTTTTTCACCATCTGACGCATTTGCATGACGATCTGAAATTGTAAAACTTATTTTTAGGTTCTGGTATTTTCTGCAGTTTTTATAACTCAGGGGTGACCTGGGAGCAACTGTACATTCTGATTTAATCCCTCCTTCATTGTTTCTAATGCTCCAATTATTATTATTATTATTATTATATTTATTGCTGCTGCTGCTGCTTTTAAATGTTTTTTGTATATTAGTTTCTGTTAACTTTGAATATTTTGTGCTGTTTATAATAGGCCCTGTGCTATTAAACTAGCATGTTAACCTTTTAAACCCTACTAGTTATGTGGTGCACCAACAAGTTTAACACTCAACAATTGTATGCTCTGCCTACACTATATTTATGTGTTTTGTATTTATCTCAGAATAAAGTGACTTCTGATTGGTTTTTATAACCGAGATGAAGAATGTTTACTGCACGGTACAAACTGGGTCTTTAAATAAAGCAGTCTGCACTTCACCACCACCACTGCCACAACTACTACTACTACTGTAGGCATATAGAATTAGCAATCCATTCAATAAAACAGTAGGCTTTAAATTGCACCTGGAGCTCACCATGATCTTGCAGTAGTTGAGATGCTATTTTGCATGATTAAGCAAAAGTACGGCCAAACCAATTTCAACAGGCTTTCAAACAAGTTACAAAATAAAAACACAATACTGCTGTATGTCATACACAAATAAATTACAGACTAACCAGGATGATGAACCAGAGCCCTCTTTCTGTATGCTTTCTTGACTTCATCTGTTGATGCATTCTTGTCTACTCCTAATATCTTGTAATAATCTTTGCGTTTTGATTTTTTCAAGGCCAGCTTTGCCTCTTGCAGTAGTCTTTTATTCTCTGTGAAGATCCAATACATTAGAATTGTAAACAACAGCAAAAATACACCTACAATATAAAACGTACTCAAAGGACGTTCAAAAGATTTTACCTCGACTATTATCCATTTTCAGTGCTTTCTCATAATCTCGTACAGCTTCATCAAAATCACCCAGCTCCATGTAACATTTTGCTCTGCGCAACAATGCTTTCAGGTAATTTTCATCCAAATTGAGGGCACTTGAGCAATCAGCTACAGCCTCATTAAGGCGACCCAGCTGAACAACACAAACAACAGATTTCAGTTTTCAATACAGTCTCCCCCCCCAATTAGTTACACTGTTTCAGATACTACCTTAGAACAAACTGTTGCCCTGTTGAAAAACAATTTGGCATTTGTTGACTTATTATTTGGATCTATTTTCAGTGCTTCAGAATACAGGTTATAGGCTTCACTAAGTCTGCCAGATTTGAACACTTCATTTCCTTCTTCCTTCTTCTGTCTCAAAGCCTTTGCTCGCTGAAATATGGAAATAACAGTAAAATATTTGTAATACCATGAAATACCATTTAAAGATACAGAAGTAACTGTATTACATCAAGTAATAAAAATACATTAGAATACAGTGCCCGTTTTATAGAAGAGGGTACAGGACACAGTTTGCTGAGTGTCCTTCATCTGTTTAACATATAAGTAGGATAAGGAAGACTGATCTCTTTCCTGAATTAAGTGTATGTGAGTCATTAAGTATGTCTCTCCTGTAGCATATTAAATATCAATTACAGTGACATGTGATGTCAAACACCAACTGACCAAAAAGAACAATATTCAGATTTCACCTTCTATTCTAATAACTAGTTTACATTACACAAAAATACGTAACATTTTGCATTCGATAACAGAAGTATGCTTGCATTCAAAACTGACACATACCTTGTAAATGTTCATTGCTTTCTGATGGTCTGGTGCAAGTCGTAAAACATGTTGGAAATGGGTGAAGGCTTGCTCCACATTGTCCTGGTAATATAAGCACATTCCACGGACATAAACAGCATCTGCATTCTGTTTGTCAATATGAAGTATGTCACTATAATCAAATAAAACACATCAGAGTAACAATACATGGCTTAGGAAAACTGTGAACACCCTAAACAAATCCACTGTCTTACACATGGCAAGAACTCACTGACCATCATCCCAGTAAAATGCACTGTGAAAATCTAAGGATTAACATAATTATGAGCTTGGATATCAGCATGTCCAAACATTATCCTTCATCAACAAGACTAGGACCTCTGAAGTCTGGTGCTGGCAGCTGGATTTAAACTTGGTATTTATAACTTGTAATGGTACAGATATTGAAAAATGTATGTATCTTTTGAAATATGCCTGGTAATGTTCTCATAAGAAGCATTTGAAAGAAAAAACACAGCTGACTTCCATATTATTTACTATCATACATATTAAAAAAAAGTCTATGTTCTAGAAACTGAACAAAATATTCTGTACCTATGTGCAAATGTAGAGCAAATGGACTCCTCCGGAGTACTGACAAAATTCTGATTACAGGTTTACCTTTGTGTGACACATGAAAACAGTGATCTATGGGCAGGCTGGCCTTGCACTCATTCACTTCTTCCTGGCTGAGAAACTCCAGGCAGCCAAATATCGATCAGTGTCCCACCTTTCAATGCCAGTCATTTTACCAGCTAGTGAGTTCAGTTTACTCTTGGGGTGCATTAGATATGTAGCTCCCTACACATCCAACAACTTCTGAACCATAGTTGGAAGAAGTTATGAATGTTCCATCTTGTTATCACATGATGATATCATGATACAGCCACTTATTTATTTATTTTTGACATAGCACTACATTCAGTAGCTGAATGATGATTGGTGAACAAAGAACATGAAAGGATGTGGAAGGATTTGGTGTAAACTGACCCCAATATTTTCACTGGACAGTCTGAGGACATGAAAACCTTCAAACTGGATAGCCCATCTCTCTGACAAGAGCTGAAGAACCTCATGGATATTAGGGAGAAGAACTACCTATTCAACCATGACATTCAGTGATGCAGCTATTTGATTTACAGTGAAAGACTTTTGGAAAAATTTAAAATATTTGGCTTATTAACAAGGAAAACATCTTTAAAGGGTAAGTCAGAAAACATATCTCATTATTCTGTACTAAATTGATATTCACTCATGAGAATACTGCTCCATATAAATTCTACCACCAAACCACATTTTAAGCCTTGCCTTCTTCAGCAATTATGATAAATTTGTGAACACAGAACTTATTTTTACAACCACAACTCAGAAATTAACAGCCCAGTTTTGCTCAAACTATTCCAAAGTACCAATTCTCTGTTCCCATATTTTGCAGTTTTCATCTCTTTCTGGGTCAGCTGGTCAAGTTACTGACTGCTTTGAAAAATGAGTCTCAATTGTACATATCTATATATACCCAGTGACACTGCATCATATCCTGTAAGGACAAAATCTCAACCATATTTATAGTTGTGGGAGAAATTCCAGGCTCTTCAATGGTACTTTTGCAATGAGCATTTTAAGTTGCATCCACCTACTTTATAATGCCCAGTTTTCTTTAACTGACAGCAGCTTATATTGAGTTTCTGATTTGGTATCCATGTTGATCACATGTTCAATAATTTATCACTCCACAGGATGAAAACTGTACACGCACATGCAACCGTAACTGTATATTGAGCATAAAGAAGATGCTTACTTTGCAATTTCTTGCGCTTCCTGATACCGTCCAAGGAATGCCAAGCACTCAGCTTTCATTAGTTTAAATCTGGTACATGGAACCTGCTCAAGTATTCGATCCATACAAAATACAACCTACAAACATAAATCTTAGTATTACCAGCTGTATAACAAACAGCATATCTATTTACTGAACTACGAGTATTTTTTCTAACTTAGCACCTAAAAAGAGATGTCTGTTTATGATTATAAGCATAAAAAAATACTGCACTGTGAAAAATGTCTGTAACACTTGTAGTGTTTGATTACAAAGTTACTGTCAACACTGTGGTTCCTCTATTATGGATCTTAAAACTTCATGATGTTAATCACGTTACCTCTGGTTTTTCAATACAGGAGGCCTGATGTTATCAATGCTGGGTGCCAAGAGCTAAAAAGTTAATGAACCCTACACAATGTAAATAGGCGAATGTAAATGTACAGTTGTCCCTGTCCACATCATGAAGGCATATAGAGGGAGCAGAGGTACAGCTCCACTCATTCACAACCTCAGCAACAAATAGAGGTGAGTGGTCACCTTCATGCCTTGGCTGCTTTACTCCCAGTGAAATAACCTTGCTACCCACGGACTAGGAGACAGGGTGGGCCCCAGAGCCAGTCTGGATATTCTGGAGAAAAGGAAGTTCTTCCACCTACACACGACCAAACCCCACATTGTCCATCCCTTAGCACAGTCACTACCTCATTATGCTTACCCATCTCCTACTTCTACACTGTAAGTGCCATGTATGAAGCAGTATAAAATTCTTTCAAGTAATTTATTTTCATTGTTATACCGTGCATGTTGTCAAGTCACTCAATTATTTTACCAACCACTGCACTTATATAAATTTATAAAATCTACATCTTAAAACATTAAAAAAGCTCCGACATGTTTTGGTCCTAAGACCATCATCAGGGAGCTATATCGACCTTGCTAAAGTTACACTATTAAAAGTCATATTAATTTCACTGTACCAGTTGGTTTTGTGACAGCATGCCATGTTGTGTTGTGTTGCCAAGAGTGCCCTGTTATGGACATCCATAACAGGGCACTTTTGGCAACACAACACAACACGGCATGCTGCCACAAAACCAACCGGAATAGTGAAATTAATATGACTTTTAATAGTGTAACTTTAGCAAGGACGATATAGCTCCCTGATGATGGTCTTAGGACCGAAACATGTCGGAGCTTTCTTAATGTTTTAAGGTATAAATTTATAAAAGTGCAGTGGTTGGTAAAATAATTGAGTGTCTTTCAAGTAACTTAAAATTTATATGTAACCTTCACACAAATTAAAGAGATCAAAAGAACACTGTTAACACTCAAGAGAGTACTGTATAAGAAAAACCTGTGTCATACACTTCAATCAATGTCATGTATCATGGCATTTCAAAACTTAAGGAACTTCAGCCATGGCAAGAATCTTGGAATTTAAATGCCATTACTCCAGTTAATGAACATATATATATGCAGTAAGTGCTGTATATGAAGTCTTATAAACTTTCTCAAAATACTCCAATGGTACATGCAATGTTCATTTATACCTTTAGAAAGTAAAATGGCCATTAAAATTACCAAAACTAAACCAAAATCAAAACACTCTAGCAAAATTTGGTGTAAGATACGTCATATTCAGTCAAGTAGTTTGCACACTGTTATGGGTGGGGAAATGTGTGCATATGGTCTTAAAACCTCTGAAACACACCAAAACAATGACAAAAATTGATGATAAAGGTTTTTATACTACAACTCTTCTTACAACACAAAGATTTCACAAAACATAATTACCTTTCTGTAGTCTTGTTTCTGGTAAGCTTTGTTTGCCTCCTCATCAAACCTCCTAATAACCTCCAGTTTCTGAACCTCTGGTATTATGGCTGCATTATTAGGACTCAGTTCTTTGACAACAGAAATTGCATTATCTGCTGCTGATAAATCACCCAAGGCTAAGCTACATTTAGCAATTCGAATATACCCCTGCAATAAACATATGTGCACTAGTACAAAACATA
>Ga0136643_10005070_pt1 | contig 18441 bp, 6 predicted proteins | sample TergutLab28metaG_FD_96883 | JGI IMG/M metagenome (GOLD analysis project Ga0136643, IMG submission 96883) | Labiotermes labralis P1 segment gut microbial communities from Petit-Saut dam, French Guiana - Lab288 P1 (version 3) (version 3) | ecosystem: Host-associated > Arthropoda: Insects >...
ATAAATTTGTTTTTATATTGTTTGTTATAAAGTAAAAAAAAAAAAAGGAAAAAAAGTGAAAGGTAAAAGGGGAGGGGGGGGGGGGGGGGGAGGGGGGCAGTGAAAACCTAAATAGTTTTATGGCTATGTCTCGGTGATTTTCTCTCGAAATGAGAAAAATTTCAGATAATATTTGTGGCTAAAATTCAGATATATTTCCTGTGAAATACGTGTTACCCAAGAAACTTCCCTTTATGACGCACTTACGAAGAGTGCGGAAAAGCCAGACACAGACTATAATATCATAGGACACAACATGACGGAAGGAAACTTCGATTCGATCGCCGAATAACTGAGACAAAAGCAGGTAAATTAATGGAACTAATACTTAATACTCGTATTTACCGCTAACGGCCTTACGAAACTTTGGGATTAAGATGCATTTTGAGTGAAGGAAAATTACGGAAAAAGCTGTCATAATATTTAATTTTGCCATATACTTTACTATAAACACCTAGTAATATGGTGTCTTATACCCTAGAGTGAAATTTGTTGTGGTGTGATCCAGTAATCACTGCAGTGGTGACGTCACATTCTCGTACAGTTGTTATTTTATTGTCATTTACATGATTTATAATTGAGGTAATAAAAACTGCGTGAACATAATAATTAAAATTTATTGATTAAAGTTAAGAATACGAAATTCTGGTAAGTAAATGGTAGTGGTATGCGGTGCAACAACCCAATACCGGGACTTGGCCTTCCATTCTTCAAGTCTCGGCACATGTGAAGTTTTACGGAGAGATATTATTAGACCCTCGCCCTACTCCCAACTTTCAGGACCAGATCTCCGTATTTATGAACCCCGGAGACAGGGTGGTTCCAGCACTGGGGATCTCGGGAGCCCCTCTTCCCGTAATGACAAAAATTGTGAGCCCGTGACGGGTAGTATGTAAATAGATTTTAAATATATCCATGAATTGTGCACAAAGTATTATATGTGAGAAATTACAAAAGAAATTGTGGGGTCAAAACTTTTAATTTGCATATGACCGAAAAATTTATCAAAAAATATAAGTAGACATTATAAATCTTTTAAAATAAATAAAAAAAAGTGTGCCAGTAACACTAAAACCTTATTACAATGTATGAACAATCTCAGAACCACAACAAAACATGTGACTCCAGTGGACTGAAATGTGTGAATATGTGAAAGGTATCTTAGAGACAAAGATCCGAATGCCCGTCAGTGTTGTTTGATACCTACATTCCCTGCCTTGTTTTTGTTTAGGAAGGTGAAATGGCTAGAAACAGAGCACAGGGTAAGATTATTACGTGATTTTACTAGGAAGTTACCGCGCCAGAGGACAAAGAGTTAGCTCTCTATTTTAGGTATTCAGTACTGAGAAATGAACAAGTTCTTTCGCATATTTAAAGAAGTTTAAATAAAGGAATACGCCATAAAAAACGAAAAAAATTATGAGAATTCCATGCGCACTGTTCATTTGAAGAGGAAGACGTTGACGGAAAGAGAGGGGTGGCTCGACTGCGTGTCGTGAAGTGACGGAATTGCTGTAATGCTTGCACATGCGGAAAGAGAAGCGAGAAGTGGATTAAGGCCGTAAATGAATGCAAATGTTGACTCATCAAATGGAACGCGCCGTCGTTATGGGAGGAGCAGACAATACAAACGGTAGTTGGTAATTTACTCGCGGTTGGCAAGATTCAAACTTTATTAATTTAAATTCAAGAAATACAAGATAAAATAACATGAAGAGATAGAGTGCGGTATTGTAGCGCGGTTACAGCGATCACCCAGACGTAATCGCGTTGCTTACCCAGAACTTCGCAGCAGTTCACTCAGTTGTTTCTCAATGAAAGCGGTGGAGGGATGTTGTAATTCAACGCAATTCCTTCCGGTTTTGTGGACAGCGACTGCTATGGATTAATTTTTGTACTTAAACTAGTGCATGAATATGCAGATACGAAGAGACGTCGGTGTGATTAAAGTAACAAGGTAAGAACATAATTAGAAGATATCAGTCATACGGCTCTGATGGATTGCAATAGATAATTTTCAACAGGTCCTTCTCGTTATTACCATAGTCTGAGTAATAATTCGCTATAAAATTGAAAGCTTCAAGTTACCTACAAATTTTCGCTCTGCCATTATTTTACTCCCGGTGATTCTGCTGGCCGTGTCGTCTAAGGAGTAGGCCTGCTGCTGCTCACCTGCTGGAATCGCGGTTTCGAATTCCACTGGAGGCATGGATATCCGTCCTTTGTGTCTGTTGTGTTTTGTGTAGGTAGCGGCCTCTGTGACGAGCTGATCACTCGTTCAGAGGGGTCCTACCGGCTGTGTGTCCAACTGTGTGTGATATAGAAACCGCAACAGTGAGGCGGCCTAGGAGCAATTTGGGCTGTTCCCCTACAGAAAAAATATTAATTTTTATTTCCAGAGAGAATGCCCCATGAAATCTGAACACTGTCAAAACATGAAGCCCACAGCTGTTAATTGTATTCTGTTGCTTTTGACTGGAGGTGGTCAAAGTCCAAAGTACTCTTTACAAACGTACAGCCCCCTTCTCTGCAAATAAATCTGCAGAATTTAAATAGAGTTTCCTTCTATATTTTCAGAAGCAACAAATTTCACTCTTCTCTATAATTTCTGAAACCATGACATTTCCTATTAACATGCATATTTCTGTCATAGCTTACATTCACCTAAATGAGACGACCGTTTCGATTTTTTCCGCAAAATGGACTACAAGTTATTACGTTCAACATGTCTTCAGTCAAATTAAAGCATCATAAAATTCAGGTCTAAATAAAACAGTAAAACACAAGACCGAGAAATGTGTAATTTAATTGTTTGGGGCAAACACTCCTTTTCTTAAGCGTATATAAAGACCCTGCCAATTACTAAGATTACACATCGGAAGTCAGACGAAGGATAAAGCAGATGGATTTGGAGAAACAAAATACTACCCCATTGTCATTTTGCCTACAACTGACCTAATACGGACTGGCGTGGGATTAAACTCGGGCCTCAGTGACGAGAGACGGGCGAGTAACTGCCTGAACCACGGCACAGCTTAGCAGACAGTCTCATCACGAACATTAATACCTGAAGGTAAGGCAGTGATAGTGTACGTAATAATTGGATAACATTTCATCATGATTGGGCTGACGCCACAGTTCTAATTGCATTTATTTGCTCCGATATACTTAGAGAAATCTTATTGCCAATAAAACCTGTTCGAGCATCAGTATGTGATTTAACGTTAGTCATCCTGATGTGTTTATCTATACATATAAAGTACAGCGTATCAAGGCAAAAACACAACCGTTTTATTACATAAAATGCTATTTTAAGGCGACATGTTTCGACTCTTTCTGAGTCATCGTCAGGCCCTCTAAAATACAGATCCAAGGTTAACAGTGCATTCTGGGATCCCAAACGCTTACTTTGGTAACAATTACACTATCTATTGCAAGCGTTTAGTATCCTAGAATGCACTCTAAACATTGTTAACCTTGGATTTGTACTTTAGAGGGCCTGAATATGAATCAGAAAGAGTCGAAACATGTCGCCCTAAAATAGCATTTTGTGTAATAAAACAGTTGTGTTTTTCACTGATACTTTGTACTTTATATAAGTATGTGAGATTTGAGGTTGTGACGGCGGTGACTTTGAAGATGTGAGTATTCTTCGGTGTGACGTCACGTATCCTGGCAAAACTGACTGATACACTTTTCAAGCAAAAGAGACTTAAACTTTAAATTGCCGACAGACACAACTTTGCTGCACTTAATACTGTATGCTACATGTTTCGATGGTATTTGGACCACACTGAATCACTGATATTTAGCTAGAATGCGTGAGATCTCACAAATTATACAAAAAATTTTAACGCACGTCCAAACTGGTTTTCGATAACGCACATAAATACCTCAAGATGATCAAACTATGCCCGAAACTTTTAGCAGACGTTATCAAATATAATAAGGCAGCTGTGTCTAGCGAAATTTTATAATTTATTGTCAGTTAATTATAATACAACGGTATTAATTCCATCACAATAAAATACACTTTCCTATCTTGAAGATGGAGTCAGTAACCTCCTGAGGGAAGTCATTCAGTTTTTACGAGACTCTACGGCGTCACGGCAATTTTACTGTCCAACTGTTCTGTTATACCAATACTAACACAAAAAAATTTTCAAAAATTGCTGAAAACACGTAAGATATGATCCGGTTATGACTACACCCCTTATGCTGATTACAGAAACCACACACAGAGAAACAAATACGTTATTTGCACCACACACGTAAATATCTGATTGAGACTTGCCATGTGTCTACAGGCAGATTTGTCTTATAGCCTATCTGAGTTTGTATGCAATACACAAAAGCACATGCACTTATTAACGAATGTGAACTTGTGGAATTATTTCAAAGAAGATAAACTTTCAGTAACCAAAGAAACACGACGTCAGATTTTTACACGATACACAGCTTCAGGGCCTTAGTTTTGCCACATACACTAAGCGAAGACGAGTTTTAAACATATTCCTATGTGTACAGTTTCCTGTTTCCAAAAGTGTATTGTGATGCTAAAATTCGAGTTCTGACTTCAAACTCAAAATTACTTTTAAAAAGCTGATTTTTTCTTCATATTACCTCGATCTTATGGACCTGTATCATTACACGTCAAGGCATCTAAACATATTTTTTTTGTTTAGTGTACAACTCAGGAAATGTTTGCTATCCTTCGGTACAGAAACTTTTGTTTTCCACTTTGATATCCAAAGGTACAAACATTAAACCATACAGAATTACAATTTTGCCTGTTATTTTGTATAGGTGCAAAACTTAGTCTCTTACATTCAGGGACGTACACAGGCTGAGGTAATTTGAGAATAGGGTGCTAAGGAAGATGTTGGAGTCTGAGAGGCACGATGTAACAGGGGAGTGGAGGAGACTACATAATGAGGAGCTTTTTGAATTGTACTCCTAAAAAAACAGGAGGAAATCAGTGGCGCAATTGGTTAAGGCACTGCGCTTCAAGAAGGAAGGTCGCGGGTTCGATTCCTGATGGTGTCATTAGAATTGTTCATTGAGACACTCCTTCCGACCGCACTATGGCCCTAGGGTCGATGAGGCCTGTAACAGAAATAAGTACCAAGAATACTTCCCAGAGGGTAAAGGCGGCCGGTGGGTAGGGCTGAATACCTTGCCACCTTCATGTGCAGATTTTCTTGAAATATGGGAGACTCACCTACTGAAATCCCCGAGGCCTGTGTACACAAGGATTGCTTTACATTGAACTCCTCACCAAGTATATTATTCGGGTAATCAAATCAATACGGAAGAGATAGGCGGGGCATATGAAACGTATGAGGAAGAAGAGTGGTGTATATAGGTTTTCGGCGGGGAAACCTTAGGTAAGGGGCCACTTGGGAAGCCTAGGCGCAAACGGGAGTATAATATCAGTACGGACCTTTAGCAAGTGGGATGCTGGTGAATTACTGGACTGGATTGATGTGGCTCAGGATAGAAACAGGTGGCGGGCTCTTGTGAACACGGTAATGAACCTTCGGGTTTCATAAAATGTGGGGGATTTCTTGACTAGCTAAGGACATATGAGTTTGTCAAGAATGACTCTGCTGCATGGAGTTGGTTGATTAGTTTATTTTAGTGTACTTAGGTTCAGACTAATGGCATTACAATCGGCCGCTGTCAGTGACGAGTTCCCCAAGACGGGCGAGAGATTGGAATACTTGAATTTAGAATGCGTATTTCTACTTGTTTGCCTGACATATATAGGCAAGTAGGGGTAAGTTTTAAGGGCGAAACATTGACTAGGCTCTGGCAAAGAACACTTACCGTATAAGTGACAATTCGTTGTGTAAATTTAACCCCTTCGAAGGTCCTGCATTCCAGTTTAAGCCCGATGTGTTGACTGTATACGCACACACAGACACACAGACAAATGCGTGTGTATATGCTACGTATATACTATGTAGGTATATTTTACAGTCTAGCTGTGCTGTCAGGATCCGTCGGCCGCGAAGATCCGACGACGTGCGCAGAATGCAAATTCAGTACATGAAAGAGATGCCGGCGCGAGTACTAATTATTTCCGAATTGCAAACCCGATCATGCATACAAACACATGTGACGGACGGAAACTTGCTGCAGTCCCGCCGGTGTTCATTGGACCACAGGAGTACAGGATTACAAGTGGATGACGTCAGACCCGTTCATTAGGCTGCCTCGGGGTTTTAAATGAAAGGGCCCCCACCACTTTTTGCCGGGTTCCCCCCCCCCCACCTCGTGTGGTGAAAGCACGTCATTCCTCGGTTTTCGGCGGTTCATGAAAGAGAGATCGTTCGATATGGCAAGTCCTTCTGTATTACTTCAGGCAGATTGGCATAACCCAGTCAGTGAAGTGAATGACCATGGGCTGGGCTTCGATTCCTGGTAGGTGAAGTCTCTTTTTGCCGCAACGTTAGGTCTACTTGCGGAAAGCACACAGTCAACCTTGTAATAGCTATTATCTCGAAACACCTTCTAAATTAGCAATTAGTGTTGCAGCTCCGCCATAATTCCTTCTAAATAAAGGCATCTCCAGGCGGAATCTGTTGGAAGACTTTGTTCGGAATGAGTATTATTTTTATACACAGAGTCCAATAGCTACTGCGATCCGTCGTAATATTCAGAATGGAAGAAACTTCATGTAGTAAGATAAGAACGGTTTAGCACATTTTGCGATCAGGAGACACAAACATGGCAAGGGAGACACACGCAAGGCAGCATTATCATTATCCTCAACAGAAAACAGTTTACTAATTGCATGGACCGGAAATCTTCGTGGCAATCTTCTTTAGCTACTCACGAAATTCCCTGTATTGTATGATACATAAAAAAAATTCACTACCTTGGTCACAAGAGCTCGCCAATTGTATAATTTGCATTCGCCAATCCTATTCCACTGAGATATATTTTAATAATTTTCTCCAATATACGCCTAAGTGAAAACAGCTCTATTTTTCCTTATTGACGTACGTTTCTCTCTTTTTAAAAAAAAAAGAACTTTAACGAGATTACCACGCATTTTCCTCACTCCTATTTCAAATTTTGAATCATTTCACCTATTTTTATGTAGTTTGTTATCAGGTTCATGCCACTTTAGCGCATGCCAAAACAGCTTGCTTCCAAATTATTTGTAGCTCACAGTTTAGCAATTATTTTGCAGTGTGACGCTATAGGTTTTATAGTCTGATGTACAAACAAGAAGAAAAGTCGAAAAGGAGAAACGTGGGTTTACAAACCCATATAAGGGAAAAGTGGGGCCTACGGGTTATTGTACATTAGGAATTTTTTGCGCAAAATCTCCTCTTCGTTAATGTAACTTAACATGGTGCGAGAGACCCTAGTGGGCCAGGGCCTCATCTTTATCGAAGCAACACGATCACACGCAGACACACCGCCATCTGTAAGACTCCTCTGGACGGGTGATCAGCCAGTCGCAGAGTCCTCCACCTGACAGCTCACGTCACTCACAACAGACAGGCCTCCATGCCCCCGGCTGGATTCGAACCCATAAACCCAGCAAGCGAGCGGCCGCAGACCCACGCCTTAGGCCGCGCGGCTACTGTGATCGGCGTATTATCAATTAACTTTTGATATTATGGGTCTGTCCTGCCTTCCGGTGACCAGATGTGAACGATCTACATGTTAGGCTACACATGGCAGTACATCTGTGGAACGGGCAAGGAGAAAGGCAATGTTATCAAATGCAGGGAAGGTCCTTTGAGCTAGCGTTGCTGCCAAGTCTCCCATTTCAAAGCAGAGTCCATAGCTGGGAATACCACTGCCTGCTGCTATATGAGATCGGATTACGTCATCCAAACACGATTTAATGAAGAGCTTAACCCTTTACAGTAGGATGGTTATTGTATTATACCACTTACATTCACATTGAAAAGGGTTTCTGAATTTTTACGCGCCTTTTGTTTCATAAGGAGCACAAAATAAACGGCGATAACTGATTCCACAAAGCACAGTCATTCTCTAGAACCTAACAGTTCTTTGGCTACGTAATAAATTCACCGCATTTTATGATAACCGAAGGTTCATTGCCATCATCACAAAAAGTCTGACACATGTCTCCATACTAACCAAATAAATATAGTCCACGTCTTTCCATTCTAATACTTTACGATTCATTTTAATATTATCCTCCCATATACGCCTAGGCTTTGAAGTGATCTTTATCCTTCAGGTCTCCCCCACCAAAACCTCTACGCATTTTTCCTCTCCCACATGCCCCTTTCATCCTACCCTCCTTGATTTGATCACCCTAATCATATCTGGCGAAGGCTACAAGACATGAATTTCATTATTATACGCTGTTCCTATCCCCTGGTTACTTCCACCCTCTTAGGCCTAAATATCTTCCTCAGCACCATGTTTTCGAACTCTCTCAACCTTATGTTCTTCCGTTATGCTCACAAAGTTTCACACCCATACCATACAACAGGCATAGATTTTGCACTTTCATGTTTATACTCTTAGACAACAATAGGGAAGTCAAAGATTCTGGAAAAAATGGTATCAGACATTCCTTGAATTGCTTCTGCTCTTAATTTCTTTATGCATACTATTTTGATTTGTTAGTATTTTTCCCAAAAATCTGAACCTTGCCACATTCAAGAAATTTTCAGTTTTTTTATTTTTATTTTACAGAAGCCATCCCGTTGTGTATTAACAAATTTGTATAATGCATTACATACCGTCAGTACACAACAATATATCATTACAGTGATAAAATATATAAAATCAGGTCATATAATGGCAACATGTTTCGGCCGTAAACGGTCATCTTCAGGCCAATAAAGAACATTTTTAAGGTACAACAAAGTATCACTCAATGGGATTCCATTTCGTTTACAGTAAAACTTAAAATAATGCATGCTGAAATTTCTATTTTTAATTAAAACAATTAAATTAGACGGTAACCATGTAAATTAAAATCTTCAGGATACTATACTGTTCGGACCTCAATATGACATGTGACATTACATGTCACATGTTTTTCACTTGGTTACCGATACATAGATAGAGTACTGTTGTTTTAGCAATCATATTGGGGTCCGAACAGTATAGTATTCTGAAGATTTTAATTTACTAGTTTACCGTCTAATTTAATTGTTTTAATTATAAATAGGAATTTCATCATACATTATTTTAAGTTTTACTGTAAACGAAATGGGATCCCATTGAGTGTTACTTTGTTTTACCTTTAAAATGTCCTTTATTGGCCCAAAGATGACCGTTTACGGTCGAAACGTGTATCCGTAATGTGACCTGACGGTATATATTTTTATCATTGCAATGATATATTGCTGTGTACTGACGGTATATAATGCATTATACAAATTTTCAGCTACTTTGATGTTCGAATTTTGTTCTGCAGCCGGTTCACGGGACAATAACGTAAGCTTATCCTTCTCAGCATATGTTTCTAGATCAACCTCCTTACTAGCGACTCATACAGCTTCTTTATTTTCTGTATATCAGGAGTACGCATGTCTTAGCCCAATACATCATCATGAGTCTAGACCAGAATTCGATGTGTTCCATTTTATTTCAATCCGTCTTAGTTTACCTGCACTTTCTTCCTGGTATTAACACATTCTAAAGCATAGGGAAAACAGTGGTTTAAGTTTAGGTCTTTCGCAACTGGTAATTTCACAGACAAATATTTGCCTTTCGGGATTGTAGTGTAGGTTTTATTTTAACACGTTTTAATTAACCAGTTTCATGACTGTACCAACGTCAATGAAAACATAAAAGACCTCCCTCCTATCCATAGCACATGTTAGTAAACAGATATCTTTCTCAACATTGCACTGCACAAGGCACATGTGGGATAAGAACTAAATTTTCGTGTATAATTTAGATAAATTTCATGCTTTAAAAACATGCGGTGCGTCAGCACTAACATAATACGTACATGTTCGACTTCTTTCCTACGCTACCTAGCCGAATCACTTCTCTTCCCAGAACTTCAAGTGCTTCAGTTGTCAAAATTTTACCCCATCTCCAACCTATCTTTGCAAGAAGGAAAAGCGGGCATTCACTAGAATCTACACAACAAAATTTTATAGAAGTCTTCTCGTGATACGTGTAATGTCTCTCACTGCCCCTCCTCCCGCTTCCTTCTCTGTCTCTTTCTCTCCTCTGTCTGTGTTTTCGTGCTTAAAAATTTAAGCAATCGATTCCGCCTGACAGAAATTTTCTAGAGTAACATGAAAAGCAAATATTTTAGGCGGAGAAGTTTTCAACTAAAATCTGTTTAACCCTTCATCATTTCTGCCATAAATCATTAAGTATACATTTTATTTGAGTTTCTAATTTCAAATAAAATCTTTAGTGTTGATTAATTTTGACATTATATAATTTTTAAAATAAAATATCTTCAAGTTTTTGCCAAAAAAAACTGCAGTGACAAAAGTACAATAATTGGCTCGTGGTTTAATTAAAGCAGCACTGTAAAATTCAGTAACTATTACACATCTCATGCCAAAACAAAATGTATGATTACTTGCCTGTCACCAGCACTCCGTCGGTTCGACGACGGTAGGTCCCCTGTGAAAGACAAAGCACAATACATCTCAGTAGATGCCGACAAAGGTTTTTTTTAAAGTAAATTATCCATTCTTCAAATTATTTTCAAATACTACGTGCTATTATCTTACCAGGCCTTTGATAAGCCTGTTGCTTCTGGCCAATTTCAGTTGCTTTACATACCACGCCTAGAGGCAACCCTGTACGCATACATGCTCTCTTGGCTAATCACTACTACTATTTTGTAAGTAAACGGGTACATTGTGGTTTAATGCTGCCCAACTTACCAATTAGCTACGTTTTTGTGCTTACCCTTTGAACTTTCCACCATACCCTCACTAATATTATTACGTTGTAGGAAATCCCTTAATATTAATTTCTCCCCTTTCTGTGAAAGATGGAACCGCCTTTGGCAATAGGGGTTTGTGGTGGTCTTTTCTCTCACTCATTTAACAAACAAAAGCACAGAAAGCAAGGGGTGGAAATTTTGGTGAATGGAACGAATGTGGTGTGATGGCGGCTGAAATAGGCGGGGAGTGGGGGATCTGTAGACTTTGAAAACACTAGCATAATCTGCGGAAAAGGAAACAGTGGTTTTGTTGCAACGATGTATAAAAATTACCCCATTGTTTTGGTTTATTTAGCGATTTTCTCAGTAAGTAAACTACAAGGCGCCTCTGGTAGAGTGTACCCAGTCAGAACACTGCCCTTAACCTTTTGGGGCCGGAATTATTTTTTTAATTTTAGCACATCCTGTAGATAAAATGTGAATAATACAGGAACCAAATAGGCTAGAATTATGAAACAAACTGCATTTTGAAGAGAAAAAAACGGAGAGTATATAGCATGTTTAAAATATTCGGTACCTATATTTGTTGAATAAATAAATAAAATGCAACTTTGGAGGTTAGCGATGTGGTACGACCACTGTAGTTGACATTAGGCGTCAAAAGGTTAACATAAAAGGAAGTGATTAGTGTTTAAGGAACTTTTGTTACTTTGTCAGTTCATAATGCGAAATCTGGAGGAAACGTGTAAGTCCTCTTTTAGCAGTGACAGTTTTATCAGATTCATGTGTACTTTTCCAAGCAAACACAAAACTTTTATTATATCCGCAAACAGTTATTAAAGATTCTCTATTTTTCCAGTAGTTGGTGTAACTGCTTGTAGTAAACAATATGTAAACCCTCTTCCTCGACCTTTGATCGTAAGGAAGGAGACAATACTCTTCTCCGCAACGTCTGTTACAATTCATTACACGGCATTTGGGACACGCCCAATACAGTAACATTTGAATATTCATCAACGAAGCTGTAAGAACCTCAAATACCGCACCGAAACACATACTCAAGTAAGTCACTGTAAAAAGAAGTCTACAGATAAAAATAACCCTCGATTACATATGCACTAAATTTCATAACTTATGTATTATTGTAACTTACGTAAAAGCTGCATCTAAATGTGATAGAAGCAGTTCTAAAAAGATGGGGTTGTCAACTTCGCCTTAAGGTTTGTCTACAGCAATTTACCTATTACGTTCAACTTCGGGGGTAAATAGGAAATAAACTCTGACACACATGCTAGTGCCTACCCTTTTCCAAATGTGTATATTTGCACTCAGAGTCCCGACATTTAACATGCTCCAGCTCCTACACTCCAGCGTTAATAAATCCCCCTCTATTTAACTACGCCCATCCACTCATCCCTGCTCACCAACAAACATCATAGAGCAGAGCTTCGTTCAATTACAACGCTGCAGAGTTAGGTCCACATTAATTTCGGTTCAAGAAATTAGCATATATAATTCTATTGCGTTTCCTTCATATTTCATCTTCATCCCATGACCATGCCGATATTTCAAATAGCCCATTTTTTGGCTATCATTATGAAAATGCGCACTGCATAATATCTAATTACATTCGGTAACAAACTTTTGAATAGAAGCAAATATTTGTATAATAGTTAGTACTTTCACGATTCGTAGCTGATATTCATTTATAATATTTGTCAATTCATTTCATTTCATTCCTTATACAGAACATACTGCCTGTCGAACCGCAAAGACCGGTTGGTTAATATTTGTAGCGAAATAATAATTGTTTGTTTGTAACAATCACACGAAACATAAAAGTGCACTGTGTGAGCAAAATGTACTGTTCGTCATACGACAGCAGATGGTACATATCTAAAGATTGTGGTTTGAGGGGTTAAAACTGGGAAATTTTGTGAATGCTATGAAGTAAATTTGTAAAGTGGGCATACTGGCATTTACATCCGGAGAACGAAGATGGTCAGAGTACTTTATACTGGAAAATAAATAAATACCTGTAGTTGAAATTTTGACTTTTTCGCAGTGGTATAGCTGAGAATTCCGTCTTTATGTTTTCGACGTTGTGTCACTACGTAATCCGATCCTGTCACCCAGTGACGCAGCGTCCAACAGACGAAAGGGATCCTTAAATACCTAGTGTGTCAGAAACTCCAAAATTAAGCATGATATATGTAAATTTTAGAAAAATGAATCGGCCTAGAAATGTGTAAAGTAACAGTAAACAGTCCTAACCTTTTTTATCTGGGTATTTAACCAACTTGATGCCCAAAATTTGTTTCACAATAAGTTTTATTTCATGCCTCTACATGTTTCAAGCACATGTGCTCATCATCAGGAGGTCAAAATTGCATTGCACAGCCTTTGGTATCAGCACACCTATAGGTGTGACGATGTGTAATGCAATTTTGACCTCCTGATGATGAGCACATGTGCTCGAAACAGGTAGAGGCATGAAATAAAACTTATTGTGAAACAAATTTTGTGCATCAAGTTGGTTAAATACTGAGATAAATAAACTGAGATGCACTGTCAGCAAAACGTCAAAAAAAAAGTCCTAGCCTGTTCTAGCTGAAACCTGACGTTGTGAACCAGCGCTCCAGACAACTTCTCTCTTAAATATTTATTGTCAGTTTTTTTAATCAGTTTGCCTCTAAAGGTTATTGACTGGTTGCTAATTTGTTCAGAAATACACGAGGCATAACAAATTCCAGGTTGTAAGTTCTACAAGTGGCTTCCCTTTTCAGATTTCTGAATGTCTATTAAAGAATTCCCCCTTTCCCCGTGACTTCTACGACAAAGTAATTGAAACTTTCTCAAGTCAAGTGCTTCTAAACCGCCAATCTGATCAGGACTGTTTTAAAATTAATATGAATTTCGTATCTATAATTTAAAACTTTAAAAAACTTTTCGTACTTGAGTCTGATATTCAAGGAAGCCATATGCTACCAAGGCACTGAAAGTTGCGTAACTTCTGTTATATCAAAACAAACTTACTTTCGGCGCAAATTATTTATTTTGTTCGTCAGCTCCTCCAATTTAATGTCGCCTGCGTGGCTGTAACTAAACTATGTGTGCCTTCGTCTATGATGCACGCAAGCGCACAGGCAAGACGTAAATACATAATGCGTATGGTAAGTGAATGTTGCGTCACAAAGTGCATAAAAATTCATGCGATTTTTTTTTGGAAAAGTTACTAATTATTATTATTTTTATATTGGACATCCCATTATGTTGTATACATTACAAAATAGGTATTAATTACCATCAAATCAAATAATTATAATATTATTTTGTTACACAGGTACTGCTATATGTTTCAACCAGCTCCGTGGTCGTACTCGGGCATTTTAATAGCATCAAACATAACAAGCGAAATAACTGATTTTGATATTGTAAGTTTAGTTCATGTATTTTATGTGTATTAAACTCCTTTGAAAGGGAGGAACAGTTCTAATATTTAGCAACAGCCCTAACGAAACAAAATTCTATTCAGGAAGAAATTAAGAGCAGTTTGAAATCAGGGAATGCTTGCTATCATTCGGTGCAGAATCTTTTGTCTTCCAGTTTGCTATAAAAAAATGTAAAGATTAAGAAATACAGAACTATAATTTTGCCTTTTGGTTTGTATGGGTGTGAAACCTGATCGCTCACATTAAGGGAGGAACGTAGGTTGAGGGTGTTTGAAAATAGGGTGCTGAGGAGAATATTTGGGACTAATAGGGACGAGGTAACAGGGGAGTGGAGAAAACTGCATAATGAGGAGGTTAATGACCTGCACTCCTCACCAAATATTATTCGGATGGCCAAATCGAGAAGAAAGAGATGGGTGGGGTATGTAGCACATATAGGGGAGAGAAGAGATGCATACAGGGTTTTGGTGGGGAAAACTGAGAGAAAGACACCACTAGGAAGACCCAGACGTAGGTGAGAGGATAATATTAAGATGGAGCTTCAGGAAGTGGGATGGAGAAATGGACTGGATTGATCTGGCTCAGGATAGGGACAGGTGGCGGACACTTGTGAATGCGGTAACGAACCTGGGGTTTCCATAAAATGCTGGGAAATTCTTGTCTAGTTGAGAACCGGTTGGCTTTTCAAGAAGGACTCTGCTCTATTGAGTAAGTAAGCAAATAATCAAGTAAGTATGTGTATTTAAACGGCCTGGAGGATGGCGACGTAGCCGCGTGGTACATGAAGCCGCATAACTGTGTAATACAGGAACGTTAGAATTAGCGGTTTTGATGGTAATTAATAACAAGTCTAGTTGTTATTAGTAATCTTCACCAGATAAATTATCAAGGTGATTAAAACAAGGAAGGTGGTAAAAGAGACAACATCACGTATATTAGCCGGATAAAGACGAGACTATATTATCTGGCGCGCAGCCGAAGGATAATATTAATATGGTTCGAAGAAGTAGAGCAAGGATGAAATAAACAGAACTGACACATGGTAGATTCTACCGCAGAGCTTTTGTGAATATGGTATAAAATATTCGGGTCTCGTAAAAGCGAATGATTTTCTACCCATTTTGGTACAGATCCTTTAAAGCAAGACCGCATATCATGATGTGTTGATTGGCCTAGCATATCACATTGTTATAAAAGATGGATCGAAAGAAGGGTGCGTTGGTAGATCGTTAAATGGATGATGTACTTGGTGAAGAGATGCTTGCAAGGATAAATACAGGCTGATTATATTTAATACGTGTAATATAGAAAATCCAACTTGCAGCTGTTACAAGGACTTCAAAAGACGCAGAGGTACTTTGGTTAAACCAAATAATGAAAGCAGGACAGGTGATGACCGTTTGTGACGAAATAGTATAAATTACCAGTACTTCTTGAATAAACCCGTAATTTGAACATTTCCTAAATGAAATTTATTTTGGAGCAGAGGTGCACAGTACCCTGGCATCACAGCACCATAGCGATTACATTTTTGTATGGTGTCGCCTAATGTTTATGTGTCCGTGGTAGGTAACTTGCTTCATGTCACACTTCTGGCACCTGGAATTGTCAGGGTGCTTCTAGGTTTTTGTAAAGTTTATGCATCCCTGTTTTGGAAGTTTACTGCAGTTTTCTTGTCAAACAAAGTCTCCTAGCCTCACTAACTTACTTACTGGCTTGCTTACTCTATGGAGCAGAGTCCTTCTTGAGAAGCTAGCCGGTTCTCATCTAGTCAGGAAATTCCCCGCATTTCATGGAACACAAAGTTTCATTACCTCTACACAAATGCCCGCCGCCTGTCACTATACTGAAACATATCGATGCAGTCCGTGCCCCCACATCCACTTCATGAAGATCCATCTTAATATTATCCTCCCATCTAGGCGCGAGTCTTTCAAGTGTTCTCTTTCCCTCATGTTTCCCCACCAAAGCCCTGTATACACCCCTCCTCTCCCTCATAGGTGCTACATGTCCCGCCCATCTCATTCGATCTCATGTCCCTTTCCATTGCTTCAGTCGTACCATCAGTCCAGTTCCGTGGCCTTCGTGAATGGTCCGTAACATTACACGTTTTTACGGTGAGGAGTTGTTAGTATCTCGTCCAACTCCCAAGCTAGAGGTCCACCCCTTTTCGGCTCTCAGGGACTGCTTATTTAATATACTTGCAGCCACCCTGCATATTGGAGGCCGTTCCTCCAACCGCAACTTGAGGAAGCGCTATGCCTTGGTGACAGGGACCCAATTATCACGCAGTCTCTTAGCCTACTGACCGGAATTCAGATATATCTACACCTAAACAGGTAAACGTCGTTTTCTATAGCGCATTAAAAACTTACTTTGTTCTTATATTTTAAAAAGATGCATGTCTAGAAATAGGGGAAAATTTTGTTAAAAGGCTTTTAATAAGAGCTTTTAATACATGGTAACTGACTACAACTTCTGCTCCTTGTTTTGAGGCACTAGTTTCGACTGTCTACTCACGGACTGTTCAAGCCGACTGAAATATTTCGCCATTTTACTTAGTCCCTCCAAATAAACTTACTTAACTACTTAAAAAAAAAACCAAGACCGCTTCTTCATCCAGTCATTCAAAATCATGCTTCACCCCATAATATACACCTCTTGTAGCTGACAGTTCCATATTTCACGTGATTAATTTCCAGGTTCATAAGGCGGTAGCTCTACATCTTTCCCGGAATGATAAAAGTGAATTCAGTCGGTTATGAATTAATGCATGAACGAGCATGGCATGGTAGTGAAGGGAAAACCGAAACATTCGTACAAAATAATTGAGAGTACCAAGAATTAGTACAGTAGCCTTAAACAGTGTCACATTTTGCACCACAAATCCAATATGGACAGGGCCGGTATCGAACCCTTGACCGCGATTCAAAGTCATCGACTAACCTTTTGAGCCACAACACAGCCCAATTTCCAGTTTCACTTTCTGTCCTATATTATTGTCAATAAAGGCGTAACGCCTGTACATAAAGTGCTTCTTGAATGAAAAATACGGCCATAAAATGTTTCGTAAATTATTTATTATTAAGCTTTACAAGCTAACGTTGGGCTTCGAGAAGTTCATAGATGTTTTCTAGTCACTTAAGTTTGAGCGAAACAAATCTCTAAACTCTGGGAAGTTTGTTTGAAACTCTCTGAACTGTGGGTATAAAGAAATAAGAGATGACGCAAATACAAATTTGTCCCTGTACTTAACTAAGGCCAGCTGGTGTCATTGGAATTTTTCATTGACATAATCCTTCCGATCGCACTATGGCCTTGGGGTCGACTCAGCCTCTTAACAGAAATGAGTACCAGGAGTATTTTCTGGGGTGTAAAAGCGGCCGGTGCGTAAAGCTGACAACCTTACCACTATCCTGGGCCACTGTCACGTAATCTGGGAACCTTAACTTCCTGTAACCCTCTGGGCACCTCGGGCATGTAATGGGACTGATTTACCTTTTTTTTTAATTAATTAAGGGGGCACGAGGTGGTGCAGTTGGTTGAAGCGATTTGCTACACGCCGGAAGGTCGTGGGGTTCGATTGCCGATGGTATCACTGAAATTCTTCATTGACATAATACTTCCCCCCGCACTATGGTCCTGGGGTCGACTCAGCTTCTAACAGACATGTGTACTACACGGACAAACAAGGCCGGTGCGTAGGGCTCAACACCTTACCACCTTCATGTGTCGACTGTCTCAAAACTGGGGAGCCTCGACCTCCTGGAACTCTCTGTGCATCTAATATGCCTGTACAGGGATTTACCTTTACTTAACTATGAACAAAGCCGTGAACAAATGTATGGTTTCATTCATGTAACATTGGCACTAGATGCAGCTGACTGGTCGAATTTGATACTAAGGCTTTGTAACCCACGGGCAACGAGCTAGGAGGCTGCGCGAGTCTCCGTTGTTTGTTGCGAAGAGAAAATTCTCTGACCACGTACATGATACAAAACAAAAATTTCAATTTTTTTATCATCTTCCTCTTCGTGTTCATCTTCTGCAACTTTTTTAGTCTGTATCGTATTATTATTTAAA
>Ga0136643_10005071_pt1 | contig 18440 bp, 9 predicted proteins | sample TergutLab28metaG_FD_96883 | JGI IMG/M metagenome (GOLD analysis project Ga0136643, IMG submission 96883) | Labiotermes labralis P1 segment gut microbial communities from Petit-Saut dam, French Guiana - Lab288 P1 (version 3) (version 3) | ecosystem: Host-associated > Arthropoda: Insects >...
CACTCTAAACAATTGGTCATTCTGTCAGTCGGATGGTTTTAACGTGAATATTTAGTGTTCCTTTATAAATACAAATAAATTTCCCTATAGACTGATGTATGTTATTCTGGTGTTCTATACCTTTTGCTGAATTGGTTATAAAAGCATAATATAAGGAATGTGGAACTATTACATCGTCTTGAATTAAAATGGAACACAAACGTTTGTATAAGAAATGAAGAATTCAATTGCGTTTTACACGATTGTATTCTGTTAACAGAGTCAAGTATGCTGTATTATTAAAGTATCTGGACTCCGAATCTACTGCGTGTTGTTTAAATTAGCAATCTCTTGCATGAGGGGCATACTTCTTTTTGGCTTAAGCAAACTCGTTAAAATTTGGCTATGTTCCAACAAGATCTTTCAGGTTAAACATGAAGCAAATTAATTAGTCGTTAAGCTAATAAAGACGGGACGTTATAAGGTATCATTTCGTAAGGCAAATCATGGATCGCAACTTCTTTTACACCTGTATTCCCTTGAAACAATTTTTCTGAGTATTACGCCTCACGCAGTTATTTTTTTTGGGGGGGGGGCCTTCGAGAAATATTTTTACAGAATGTTTTGACGCGACTCAAATACGCATCAGAGCCAAAACCAGCACTCCATTTCCCTGTAGTTCTTGAAAAATGTGTGAAGATGTATATCTCACAACTATGCTTTTGTGTCAGCACGGTTTTATGTCTTTTGCCATTCTGACAGAGACGGCAAACATCTTACGTGTGCGGTGATAGGTTACAAAAATGATCTCAAAGACTGAAAATATTATTTGAAAAGCCCTGGCTATGTAGGTGGTTAGAAATAATTGAAGCAGTTGGACTGTGAAATGAATATTCTTGCTTCAGTCACACCAAAAATAGTTGACCGCAAAAATGTATTTAAAAAAAATAATTCTCAAAAAATTTTAGCGTAGCTACAAAACCGTAGAAGTAAGCAAAATATCTTCGCCGTTTTTGGCCGCCAGCTCAAAAATAAGGAGTTGTAAAGCAATGAAGGATTTTTTAAAATAAAATTTTAAATTTTATGATTTTCTTAAATTTTGTCTACATGTTGCATTTCCAATTACGATTAGAAAAAAAAACATAACAGACATTTTACGTGAAGATCTACCTGCTTTTGTGCGGGCACGTAACCTTGACATGCTAAATATTTATCACAGCGAAAATATTTTGAAAAAAAATATTCTAGCGCAAGAACCACGCAATGTTTATTACGGCGTAATTTACGATAAGAATTATGTTTTTGAAGAATAATAAAATGTGGAACGAAAAAGATTTCTACGGTATTATTACTTTACGTAACTTCCTATTTCTCTATAATAAGTGGAACTACTTTCTAAAACAAGCCACACATGTCAATAAAATTAGCTGCATCCAAAAAGTCCGCCTGTACATTTTCACATGTACCACATTCTAATCGTTGTTAAATGATAATTTAAAAAATTCCCAGCGATTAAAATATGGCTGGAAGGGAGTCATGAACGAAATTCGTTATTTTCACTTTTTTAACAAAATTTTGAAAATATACAACACACTAGCTTTACCTATATTTTTATATGGGTCACAAAATTGGACTCTTAACAGCCCTACAAAGACGAAGAATTGAAGCGGCAGAAATAAAGTTACTGAGACCTCTGACAGGCTACAACCTTTATGACCACAAAAAAATGACTACATACGCCACGAATTACGGATTACATGCATACTAGACAAGATAGATGAATACAGACGTAACTGGCTTTCACACTTGCAAAGAATGCCACAAAACCGAATTGCTTTGAAATCACACCACTACAGACCACAAGGAAAGAGAACAATTGGAAGACCGAAGAAGCGTTGGCGCGAGCAGCTGTAACTCTGGAGATGGAACGGATCAAAGGGTCAAATCCTTGATGTTAATGATGATGATGATGATGTTATCAAAACAGTCTTCAGCAATCACAGAATCTGACTGCCGTAAGTCTGATATTTTTCTCTACACTGCAGAAATGCTCATAAATATATGAACTCTCGAGTTGGCTGCAGCGCTAAAATTTATGACCTTTAAAAGAGAAGTACACTATTTGAATCTCAGCTGGGACATTGAATATTTCACTGAGGATTTTCTCTATTCTTCTAAGATTCACCACAAAAATGCCGGGTTCCTACTTCACTTAAAATAAGACATCTTCCTCCTACGCCTTCTTCATTTGGGTTTCGTTCACTCACGTTACCATTCGTCGATGTATGTTATAGCGACAGCGACGTTTGAGCATTTACAAAGAAATAATGACACCCGATTCCCCTACTCACTATGTGAATTTATTTTGCTTTTTACGTTTGTGATTGTTGCTGTCAATGTGAGCCGTTCGGAATCTACATAAGCTGACAGCTCTAAAATCCAAAATCCTGATTTTGTACACAGAATGTATTTATATACATGGTGTGATTCTCATGTTAGGCATAATCAACTATTGTTTATTTCCATCTAATTAGCCGAGGCCTTCCTAAGGTAAATAGCGTTTGCTTCCCGTCAAGTACGAACTACACTTTTAACAATGGTTTAGTCTCATATCTCCACATGTTCAAGCGAGACAGTATTTTGTACGTGATTAACCAGCATTACGAAGCGATGTCGAACAAAAACATGAAACTTGCAAAGTTATTGTTAGTTCTCTATCTGCACTATTCGAACCAAATAAATTTCAACTGGTAATTTCTAATAGGTTCTGAAATGTAATGTACTGTACTATTTGGCCAAATTCTTCCAACTTACTACAGATGAAGAGCAGTATCACTTTATCCCTTACCAAAGTACCTAAGACGGGGTCGCCCAATGGAATCCTCATATTTATTTGCAGGGTTACTTATTTTCAAAATTCATTAATTTTGAAATTTTGTATCCCTCATTCTCTGATGTTTATTTATTTCACTTATAAGTCTGTTTGTCAACGGACCTAAGCCCTTAAAAATTCTACCCTCTTTAAAGTTATAACTGTTGTTAAAAATATCGATTATGGAAATGTGAAAGGTTTCAGAACCATAAGGCACGTATTATTGAAAGAAAGAATGTCAAAATAGCATTCTTTTGAAGAAAGGTTATGAGGAATGCATCAATGTGTATGTTGTACTGTGGACTAATATTTGGTTCAATAAATCATTTGTTTTAGAAGCATACCGGAGTTGGTATTTACGTTCATGCAAATTATAATTTATTTTGCAGAGATCTTGACGGAAATGAATATATCGTGGATGTTTTAATGCATACAACTAATTAAAAGTGTCATTATAACCATATTAGTTTTGTTGGAAATTATAAAGCCAGTCACGTATATGTACACCAACTCTGTACTTTTCACTCACTTCGCGAAAGAACCGCACATGTACGTACATTATATTATCGTTTTGTTTTTGTTCTTACTGATTGCAATTATCAATATTTCATTTTACTTCCCATTGTCTTAATTTGTTTCTATGTTAATTGTCTTGAGAAGGCAATAAAAACGTGGCAGATGCTAGAGGAATGTACTTTGGCAAAATTCAAATCATGGTTACGATGTGAAAATTTAAATGCTTTTGTGATATGAAAAAGACATTAGTGTAACTCTGGGATGTGAAATGAAAAGGGATTATACTGTCTTTATGTCTTGAGTATTGTACATTACATTGCACGACTGTGTAAGTGTATATATATATATACATATATATAGTTTTAAATTAATAAGACAAGTGCTGAACGCTGGAAAGGAAATTAATTTACTCGCTTGAGAACAATGCTGGTTCCCTGTTTATTTAGAAGCGAGTTTTCTTCATCCAAACATTCCGTCTAGTACAGTTTGTGAAGACAAACTTAAGAGAAACAACTTCTTTGCTTTGGAATACAGACGGCTACAATTGTATTTTAAGAAGGTGAGAGGAGATTCATAATAAATTAATATGTGGTGTCAATTTCATTACCACAAAACCCATCAGTTTTCTTTGAAATCGAAGGCAAATGTAGTTGTCAAATGATTTAGTTTGTATACGTTTGCAGTTGTTGGACAATATCAATCATTTGAAAACTAATATTAATTAATATTATGTAAAATTCATTGCTACCCTCGCAGGGGGAAAGAGTCTCTGTCACACAGAATAATATATTACGAAATAAAGTGAAATGCCAACTTGATGCAACTAGGTAATTTTATTGGTGTATTCTTAACTCGACATGTTTCGAGTATATGCACCCATCATCAGGAGCATTATATGTTGGGTTGCAGCATATGGTTTTATGAACCGAGTTTTTGGATGGGTGGTGGTCTTGAGAGCCGCTGCTTAGGTGGTGTGCACGGTGCGGATGGTGCCGTGCGATGACACCATCCGCACCGTGCACACATCTGATGCTCCTGATGATGGGCGTATGTACCCGAAACATGTCGAGCTACGAATACACCAATAAAATTACCTAGTTGTATCAAGTTAGAATTTCACTTTATTTCATGAAGAAGATGCACGGTCAAACAAACCTCAAATTATATATTCTTTTTTTACGAAAACCACAGTTTTTTTATAAAAATCGTAACAAACTCAGAAATGCTCTGTGTTGGTATACTGAGGTTTCCTACATTTAACAGCAGGTGATATATAGATTTACAATTGACCTTTTATTAGTTATCTGTCAGGTGAGCCTCGCGAAGAATTTCGTATTTGTGCGTAATATTCCAATAATTGAACAATATCCTAGAGTTGGGTAATCTTCACGCAACTATATCCTAAGAAAGAGTAACTTCACAGAACTCTATTCTCGTAAATAATAATATTCACGGAACTATATCATAGAAGACAGTATAGTGTACGGAGCTATATCCAAGAACAGAATATTCTTCAGGGAAATATATCCTAGCAAATAGCAGTCTTCTTGCAAAAATATCCTAGAAACAATGATCTTCACGGAATTAAATGGTAGAATGCAGCAATCTTCACGGAACTATGTCCTAGAAGACACTGATATTCAAGGAACTATATCCTAGAAGACACTGATATTCACGGAATTATACCCTAGAAGACGCTGATATTCACGGAACTATATCCTAGAAGACACTGATATTGACTGAACTAAATCGTAGAAGACATTGATATTCACGGAACTGTATCCTAGAAGACATTGATATTCACGGAACTATACCCTAGAAGATACTAATATTCAAGGAAACGTATCGTAGAAAGCATTAAACTTTACCTATTGTTATCACAGAAGACTGTAATCTCCATGGAACTACAAACCAAAAGAGAGGACTCTTCGTATTCATTGCCTTGAAGACATTAATATTCTTGACAGTCTGTCAACATAAAGTAAAAAATGTTAAGTGTGCAGTTTACAAAGACGGAGAGTTGCAAACAAAAATTTTAAAACTTAACAAGTTACTTACTTGTTCAACTTGTATTTTATAAGCAGTATCTATTGCTGGAACATTGATCGAATTCGATTTTTTGAACACTGTCTGCAGGCAGCAGGAGGTTAACGGTGGACTAGCAGCGCTGTGAGAATCGGCCCATATTTCTCAAGTTTGACGGCAGATAGAGCTAATGTTAAACAGTAAAGACCGATCCCAATTGCCGCGCGGTTTAAGGCGTGGGTCTGCGGCCGCTTGGCTACTGGGATTGCGGGTTCGAAAATCGCCTGGGACATGAAGGTCTGTGTTTTGTGTGTTGGCAGGTAGAAGTCTCTGCGACGAGCTGATCACTCGTCCAGAGGAGTCTTAAGCAGTATGGTGATCCTGAATGTGATGGTGAAATCTCAATAACAAGAGGCTGTTGCGCTGCATAAAATAATAATGACGGACGAAGTGCTAGAAGATAAATCCAGAGTTTAGAGTTCGTCGCTGTAGTTAGAAAGCAGTAATCAGTATAAGAACAAGATATGCATCGGCTGTAATTTCTGGATATTTAGTTTTTTCTCTTCTGCATTTGTACCTAACTTATGAAGCAGACCTCTGCTTCATAAGGTATTAAGTTATTAGCTAGACGAGAAAATCCCCCCCCCCCAATTCTATTTTTATTGTTACACCGTGCATGTTGTCGAGTCACTCAATTATTACACCAACCACTGCACATATATAAAATTTATAAAATTTAAACATTAAAACATTAAAAACGCTCCGTCATGTTTCGGTCCTAAGACCGTCATCAGGGGGCTATATATTCTTTGCTAAAGTCACACTAGAAATAGTCACAGATTAATTTCGTTGTACAATTTGGGTGTTGTGGCAGCATGCCGTGTTGTGTAATGTTATGTTGCGAAGAGTGCCCTGCTACGGATGTGCATTCTGCACATCCGTAGCAACATAACATTACACAACACGGCATGCTTCCACAACACCCAATTTGTACAACGAAATGAATCTGTGACTATTTCTAGTGTGACTTTAGCAAGGAATGTATAGCTTCCTGATGATGGTCTTAGGACCGAAACATGTCGGAGCGTTTAATGTGTAAATTTTATAAATTTTATATATGTGCAGTGGTTGGTGTAATAATTGAGTAACCCCCTCTTCTCTCAAACCCGAAGTTTTAATAGCATTTTCACAAGATTTTGTCAGTTGCCCCTATCCTAGACACAAAAACCCATTCCATGTCAATCCAGCCCATTTCTACAAACTCCATCTTAATTTTTTCCTAAGTTTTCCAAGAGGGTTTCTTCGGCTTTACCCAACAAAATTCTTTGCGTATTTCCTCTTCTCACCCATGCATGCCACATGCACAGCCCATTAAATCTTCCTTCATGTATCAAGCAAATAATATATGGTAAAGTTTACAATTCATAACTTTATCATTTGGCAGTTCCTTAGTGTCATTTTTACCCCTTCCTTCTAAGCCCAAATTTTCCCATCAGCGCCCTGCTCTCATAAGGATTTATATTGCTATTCGTTTGTAAATTATATTCAGCATTTATTTATAGACCAATACGCTCATTGCAAACCAACAAATTTCTTGGACTTTAAGTTAACTTTATCAGCTTAGACCAGGAACTGGTGTGTGTCATCAAGTTTCAGTCCTCCTTTTGTCCTTGGACCTCCTTAATGGCATGTTCTAAAGTAAAGTTTAAAAAAATGAAAATTTTTTTTTCAGACAATTCTGAATGTAAAATGTATCAGAGAAATATTTACCTCTTCCACCCTACTGTATGCTCCATATACACATATCTTTATTTATTTTGGCGCGACAGACCCCGGGAGGCTTCTTCATTCACGTGGTGTTTAGATCACACAACGACGCATCACAGTCGGTAGTACTCCTATGGACGAGTGATCGTCTTATAAACACATGTTAATTAACCGATTCATTTCATGGGTAAACCAGACTCTTTTAGTTTTCCATGAATTCTATAAACATTCATATGCTGTCCGAAAGAATTTGCGTTTTACGTTGAATAATTTAGTTACGCAGCCGGTCCCAGTGGCCGCACGGTCTAAGGCGTAGGTCGACGGCCGATAGGTTGGTGAGACTGTGGGTTCGAATCCCATCGGGGGCATGGATGTGTGTCTGTTGTGATTGTTGTGTGTTGTCAGGTAGAGGTCTCTGCGATGGGCTGATCACGCGTCCATAGGAGTCCTACTGTCTGTGATGAGTCGTCGTTGTGTGTGATCTAGAAACCTCAAGAATGAGGAGGCCATGGCCCGCGTTGGGCTGCAGCACCACAGAAAAAAAACTTAGTTAAGCAGAATATCTGATAGATAATTAACGAAGTCTCTTTTCCTGACACGAAGTTAAATTTCGCAGAAAATATTTACTAGAAAATATAGGTTTTGGATGCCAGGTCCCAGTGGTCTAGCGGTCTAAGACGTAGTCTGCGGCCGCTCGCCTGCTGAGATCGTGGGTTCGAATCCCACCAGGGGCATGAATGTTTGTCTGTTGTGAGTGTTCTGTTGTCAGGTAGAGGTCTCTGCGACGAACTGATCATTCGTCCAGAAGAGTCCTACCGAATGCGATGCGTCGTTGTGTGTGATCTAGAAACCTCAAGAATGAGGAGGCCATGGTCTGCATTGGGCCACAACGCAACCGGAGTGCGGGGGGGAGGATAGTTACTGTATGCGGGCGGCGTGTCTCAGTAGGTTCTTATAAATAGGGTCAACAACTGATTCGCCTGTTGACGTAATTCTCTCTTGTAAAGCAAATCAGTCCCCTTACAGACCTGCAGTGGCTCGGAAGGTTCCAGGAATTTAAGATTCCCAGATTTCATGACAAGTGCACAGGATGGTGGTAAGGTTGTCAGCCTTACGCACCGGCCGCTTTTACCCCAGGAAATTCTCCTGGTAATCATTTCTGTTAGAGGCTGAGTCGACCCCAGAGCCATATTGCGATCGGAAGGATTATGTAAATGACAAATTCCATGACACCATCTGGAATCGAACCAGCGACCTTCCGATTTGTAGCACAGCACCTTAACCACTGTGCTACCGCGGTACCCTAATTCTCCCTTGTTCTATATAAAAATAACAAGTTTATCAAAAAATGAAGCACTGTATTATCTCCTGTTTTGGAACAATTTTTTGGAGCGATATGAATATCTTGTAATTTATATCTTCAATTTTGGCTCTTTGAAGATGAATTATTCTGTTAACGCATTCAGACCAATTGTTCCCATAGAATATCTGTTAGAACCCTTTACTCAGTACCAAAATTAAACAAACCTATTATATTACGAAGTCTCGTTAATTCCATTTTTTTAAATCTTTTTTCTTATCAATTTTTTTACCCTGCTGTTGTTCCCAGCTCACTTCATTGTGCAGTTCGCTTGTTTCTGGCGCAATTTCCTCCATTTCAGCAGCTCCTTAATTTTGAAGCCAGCAGGCTCACTCATCTGATTAATATCTTTAATTTCTCACGCTCGTTTATATCGGTCTTTCCTCAGCTTAATAATATTCGGTGCATTCTCAAGTTCCTTGGTGACATAAAACATTTACAAGGTTGAGTGTATACCGCATTTTATGTAAATTTTCTCCCGCGTACAATATTATGTACCATAATACAATATTATATACCATAATACAAACTGCTTAAAACACATTTTTGACATTATGCTGACCGTGCACCTCAGTGTATTTATCTCAGTAATTAACCAACTTGATGCACAAAATTTTTGTTTTACAATAAGTTTATTTCATGTTTCGAGCACATATGCTCATCATCAGGAGGTCACACAGCCTCTGTTATCATCACACCTATAGGTGTGATGATAACAGAGGCTGTGTGACCTCCTGATGATGAGCATATGTGCTCGAAACATGAAATAAACTTATTGTAAAACAAAAATTTTGTGCATCAAGTTGGTTAATTACTGAGATAAATACACTGAGGTGCACGGTCAGCATAATGTCAAAAATGTGTTTTAAGCAGTTTGTATTATGGTATATAATATTGTATTATGGTACATAATATTGTACGCGGGAGAAAATTTACATAAAATGCGGTATACACTCAACCTTGTAAATGTTTTATGTCACCAAGGAACTTGAGAATGCACCGAATATTATTAAGCTGAGGAAAGACCGATATAAACGAGCGTGAGAAATTAAAGATATTAATCAGATGAGTGAGCCTGCTGGCTTCAAAATTAAGGAGCTGCTGAAATGGAGGAAATTGCGCCAGAAACAAGCGAACTGCACAATGAAGTGAGCTGGGAACAACAGCAGGGTAAAAAAATTGATAAGAAAAAAGATTTAAAAAAATGGAATTAACGAGACTTCGTAATATAATAGGTTTGTTTAATTTTGGTACTGAGTAAAGGGTTCTAACAGATATTCTATGGGAACAATTGGTCTGAATGCGTTAACAGAATAATTCATCTTCAAAGAGCCAAAATTGAAGATATAAATTACAAGATATTCATATCGCTCCAAAAAATTGTTCCAAAACAGGAGATAATACAGTGCTTCATTTTTTGATAAACTTGTTATTTTTATATAGAACAAGGGAGAATTAGGGTACCGCGGTAGCACAGTGGTTAAGGTGCTGTGCTACAAATCGGAAGGTCGCTGGTTCGATTCCAGATGGTGTCATGGAATTTGTCATTTACATAATCCTTCCGATCGCAATATGGCTCTGGGGTCGACTCAGCCTCTAACAGAAATGATTACCAGGAGAATTTCCTGGGGTAAAAGCGGCCGGTGCGTAAGGCTGACAACCTTACCACCATCCTGTGCACTTGTCATGAAATCTGGGAATCTTAAATTCCTGGAACCTTCCGAGCCACTGCAGGTCTGTAAGGGGACTGATTTGCTTTACAAGAGAGAATTACGTCAACAGGCGAATCAGTTGTTGACCCTATTTATAAGAACCTACTGAGACACGCCGCCCGCATACAGTAACTATCCTCCCCCCCGCACTCCGGTTGCGTTGTGGCCCAATGCAGACCATGGCCTCCTCATTCTTGAGGTTTCTAGATCACACACAACGACGCATCGCATTCGGTAGGACTCTTCTGGACGAATGATCAGTTCGTCGCAGAGACCTCTACCTGACAACAGAACACTCACAACAGACAAACATTCATGCCCCTGGTGGGATTCGAACCCACGATCTCAGCAGGCGAGCGGCCGCAGACTACGTCTTAGACCGCTAGACCACTGGGACCTGGCATCCAAAACCTATATTTTCTAGTAAATATTTTCTGCGAAATTTAACTTCGTGTCAGGAAAAGAGACTTCGTTAATTATCTATCAGATATTCTGCTTAACTAAGTTTTTTTTCTGTGGTGCTGCAGCCCAACGCGGGCCATGGCCTCCTCATTCTTGAGGTTTCTAGATCACACACAACGACGACTCATCACAGACAGTAGGACTCCTATGGACGCGTGATCAGCCCATCGCAGAGACCTCTACCTGACAACACACAACAATCACAACAGACACACATCCATGCCCCCGATGGGATTCGAACCCACAGTCTCACCAACCTATCGGCCGTCGACCTACGCCTTAGACCGTGCGGCCACTGGGACCGGCTGCGTAACTAAATTATTCAACGTAAAACGCAAATTCTTTCGGACAGCATATGAATGTTTATAGAATTCATGGAAAACTAAAAGAGTCTGGTTTACCCATGAAATGAATCGGTTAATTAACATGTGTTTATAAGACGATCACTCGTCCATAGGAGTACTACCGACTGTGATGCGTCGTTGTGTGATCTAAACACCACGTGAATGAAGAAGCCTCCCGGGGTCTGTCGCGCCAAAATAAATAAAGATATGTGTATATGGAGCATACAGTAGGGTGGAAGAGGTAAATATTTCTCTGATACATTTTACATTCAGAATTGTCTGAAAAAAAAATTTTCATTTTTTTAAACTTTACTTTAGAACATGCCATTAAGGAGGTCCAAGGACAAAAGGAGGACTGAAACTTGATGACACACACCAGTTCCTGGTCTAAGCTGATAAAGTTAACTTAAAGTCCAAGAAATTTGTTGGTTTGCAATGAGCGTATTGGTCTATAAATAAATGCTGAATATAATTTACAAACGAATAGCAATATAAATCCTTATGAGAGCAGGGCGCTGATGGGAAAATTTGGGCTTAGAAGGAAGGGGTAAAAATGACACTAAGGAACTGCCAAATGATAAAGTTATGAATTGTAAACTTTACCATATATTATTTGCTTGATACATGAAGGAAGATTTAATGGGCTGTGCATGTGGCATGCATGGGTGAGAAGAGGAAATACGCAAAGAATTTTGTTGGGTAAAGCCGAAGAAACCCTCTTGGAAAACTTAGGAAAAAATTAAGATGGAGTTTGTAGAAATGGGCTGGATTGACATGGAATGGGTTTTTGTGTCTAGGATAGGGGCAACTGACAAAATCTTGTGAAAATGCTATTAAAACTTCGGGTTTGAGAGAAGAGGGGGTTACTCAATTATTACACCAACCACTGCACATATATAAAATTTATAAAATTTACACATTAAACGCTCCGACATGTTTCGGTCCTAAGACCATCATCAGGAAGCTATACATTCCTTGCTAAAGTCACACTAGAAATAGTCACAGATTCATTTCGTTGTACAAATTGGGTGTTGTGGAAGCATGCCGTGTTGTGTAATGTTATGTTGCTACGGATGTGCAGAATGCACATCCGTAGCAGGGCACTCTTCGCAACATAACATTACACAACACGGCATGCTGCCACAACACCCAAATTGTACAACGAAATTAATCTGTGACTATTTCTAGTGTGACTTTAGCAAAGAATATATAGCCCCCTGATGACGGTCTTAGGACCGAAACATGACGGAGCGTTTTTAATGTTTTAATGTTTAAATTTTATAAATTTTATATATGTGCAGTGGTTGGTGTAATAATTGAGTGACTCGACAACATGCACGGTGTAACAATAAAAATAGAATTGGGGGGGGGGGATTTTCTCGTCTAGCTAATAACTTAATACCTTATGAAGCAGAGGTCTGCTTCATAAGTTAGGTACAAATGCAGAAGAGAAAAAACTAAATATCCAGAAATTACAGCCGATGCATATCTTGTTCTTATACTGATTACTGCTTTCTAACTACAGCGACGAACTCTAAACTCTGGATTTATCTTCTAGCACTTCGTCCGTCATTATTATTTTATGCAGCGCAACAGCCTCTTGTTATTGAGATTTCACCATCACATTCAGGATCACCATACTGCTTAAGACTCCTCTGGACGAGTGATCAGCTCGTCGCAGAGACTTCTACCTGCCAACACACAAAACACAGACCTTCATGTCCCAGGCGATTTTCGAACCCGCAATCCCAGTAGCCAAGCGGCCGCAGACCCACGCCTTAAACCGCGCGGCAATTGGGATCGGTCTTTACTGTTTAACATTAGCTCTATCTGCCGTCAAACTTGAGAAATATGGGCCGATTCTCACAGCGCTGCTAGTCCACCGTTAACCTCCTGCTGCCTGCAGACAGTGTTCAAAAAATCGAATTCGATCAATGTTCCAGCAATAGATACTGCTTATAAAATACAAGTTGAACAAGTAAGTAACTTGTTAAGTTTTAAAATTTTTGTTTGCAACTCTCCGTCTTTGTAAACTGCACACTTAACATTTTTTACTTTATGTTGACAGACTGTCAAGAATATTAATGTCTTCAAGGCAATGAATACGAAGAGTCCTCTCTTTTGGTTTGTAGTTCCATGGAGATTACAGTCTTCTGTGATAACAATAGGTAAAGTTTAATGCTTTCTACGATACGTTTCCTTGAATATTAGTATCTTCTAGGGTATAGTTCCGTGAATATCAATGTCTTCTAGGATACAGTTCCGTGAATATCAATGTCTTCTACGATTTAGTTCAGTCAATATCAGTGTCTTCTAGGATATAGTTCCGTGAATATCAGCGTCTTCTAGGGTATAATTCCGTGAATATCAGTGTCTTCTAGGATATAGTTCCTTGAATATCAGTGTCTTCTAGGACATAGTTCCGTGAAGATTGCTGCATTCTACCATTTAATTCCGTGAAGATCATTGTTTCTAGGATATTTTTGCAAGAAGACTGCTATTTGCTAGGATATATTTCCCTGAAGAATATTCTGTTCTTGGATATAGCTCCGTACACTATACTGTCTTCTATGATATAGTTCCGTGAATATTATTATTTACGAGAATAGAGTTCTGTGAAGTTACTCTTTCTTAGGATATAGTTGCGTGAAGATTACCCAACTCTAGGATATTGTTCAATTATTGGAATATTACGCACAAATACGAAATTCTTCGCGAGGCTCACCTGACAGATAACTAATAAAAGGTCAATTGTAAATCTATATATCACCTGCTGTTAAATGTAGGAAACCTCAGTATACCAACACAGAGCATTTCTGAGTTTGTTACGATTTTTATAAAAAAACTGTGGTTTTCGTAAAAAAAGAATATATAATTTGAGGTTTGTTTGACCGTGCATCTTCTTCATGAAATAAAGTGAAATTCTAACTTGATACAACTAGGTAATTTTATTGGTGTATTCGTAGCTCGACATGTTTCGGGTACATACGCCCATCATCAGGAGCATCAGATGTGTGCACGGTGCGGATGGTGTCATCGCACGGCACCATCCGCACCGTGCACACCACCTAAGCAGCGGCTCTCAAGACCACCACCCATCCAAAAACTCGGTTCATAAAACCATATGCTGCAACCCAACATATAATGCTCCTGATGATGGGTGCATATACTCGAAACATGTCGAGTTAAGAATACACCAATAAAATTACCTAGTTGCATCAAGTTGGCATTTCACTTTATTTCGTAATATATTATTCTGTGTGACAGAGACTCTTTCCCCCTGCGAGGGTAGCAATGAATTTTACATAATATTAATTAATATTAGTTTTCAAATGATTGATATTGTCCAACAACTGCAAACGTATACAAACTAAATCATTTGACAACTACATTTGCCTTCGATTTCAAAGAAAACTGATGGGTTTTGTGGTAATGAAATTGACACCACATATTAATTTATTATGAATCTCCTCTCACCTTCTTAAAATACAATTGTAGCCGTCTGTATTCCAAAGCAAAGAAGTTGTTTCTCTTAAGTTTGTCTTCACAAACTGTACTAGACGGAATGTTTGGATGAAGAAAACTCGCTTCTAAATAAACAGGGAACCAGCATTGTTCTCAAGCGAGTAAATTAATTTCCTTTCCAGCGTTCAGCACTTGTCTTATTAATTTAAAACTATATATATGTATATATATATATACACTTACACAGTCGTGCAATGTAATGTACAATACTCAAGACATAAAGACAGTATAATCCCTTTTCATTTCACATCCCAGAGTTACACTAATGTCTTTTTCATATCACAAAAGCATTTAAATTTTCACATCGTAACCATGATTTGAATTTTGCCAAAGTACATTCCTCTAGCATCTGCCACGTTTTTATTGCCTTCTCAAGACAATTAACATAGAAACAAATTAAGACAATGGGAAGTAAAATGAAATATTGATAATTGCAATCAGTAAGAACAAAAACAAAACGATAATATAATGTACGTACATGTGCGGTTCTTTCGCGAAGTGAGTGAAAAGTACAGAGTTGGTGTACATATACGTGACTGGCTTTATAATTTCCAACAAAACTAATATGGTTATAATGACACTTTTAATTAGTTGTATGCATTAAAACATCCACGATATATTCATTTCCGTCAAGATCTCTGCAAAATAAATTATAATTTGCATGAACGTAAATACCAACTCCGGTATGCTTCTAAAACAAATGATTTATTGAACCAAATATTAGTCCACAGTACAACATACACATTGATGCATTCCTCATAACCTTTCTTCAAAAGAATGCTATTTTGACATTCTTTCTTTCAATAATACGTGCCTTATGGTTCTGAAACCTTTCACATTTCCATAATCGATATTTTTAACAACAGTTATAACTTTAAAGAGGGTAGAATTTTTAAGGGCTTAGGTCCGTTGACAAACAGACTTATAAGTGAAATAAATAAACATCAGAGAATGAGGGATACAAAATTTCAAAATTAATGAATTTTGAAAATAAGTAACCCTGCAAATAAATATGAGGATTCCATTGGGCGACCCCGTCTTAGGTACTTTGGTAAGGGATAAAGTGATACTGCTCTTCATCTGTAGTAAGTTGGAAGAATTTGGCCAAATAGTACAGTACATTACATTTCAGAACCTATTAGAAATTACCAGTTGAAATTTATTTGGTTCGAATAGTGCAGATAGAGAACTAACAATAACTTTGCAAGTTTCATGTTTTTGTTCGACATCGCTTCGTAATGCTGGTTAATCACGTACAAAATACTGTCTCGCTTGAACATGTGGAGATATGAGACTAAACCATTGTTAAAAGTGTAGTTCGTACTTGACGGGAAGCAAACGCTATTTACCTTAGGAAGGCCTCGGCTAATTAGATGGAAATAAACAATAGTTGATTATGCCTAACATGAGAATCACACCATGTATATAAATACATTCTGTGTACAAAATCAGGATTTTGGATTTTAGAGCTGTCAGCTTATGTAGATTCCGAACGGCTCACATTGACAGCAACAATCACAAACGTAAAAAGCAAAATAAATTCACATAGTGAGTAGGGGAATCGGGTGTCATTATTTCTTTGTAAATGCTCAAACGTCGCTGTCGCTATAACATACATCGACGAATGGTAACGTGAGTGAACGAAACCCAAATGAAGAAGGCGTAGGAGGAAGATGTCTTATTTTAAGTGAAGTAGGAACCCGGCATTTTTGTGGTGAATCTTAGAAGAATAGAGAAAATCCTCAGTGAAATATTCAATGTCCCAGCTGAGATTCAAATAGTGTACTTCTCTTTTAAAGGTCATAAATTTTAGCGCTGCAGCCAACTCGAGAGTTCATATATTTATGAGCATTTCTGCAGTGTAGAGAAAAATATCAGACTTACGGCAGTCAGATTCTGTGATTGCTGAAGACTGTTTTGATAACATCATCATCATCATCATTAACATCAAGGATTTGACCCTTTGATCCGTTCCATCTCCAGAGTTACAGCTGCTCGCGCCAACGCTTCTTCGGTCTTCCAATTGTTCTCTTTCCTTGTGGTCTGTAGTGGTGTGATTTCAAAGCAATTCGGTTTTGTGGCATTCTTTGCAAGTGTGAAAGCCAGTTACGTCTGTATTCATCTATCTTGTCTAGTATGCATGTAATCCGTAATTCGTGGCGTATGTAGTCATTTTTTTGTGGTCATAAAGGTTGTAGCCTGTCAGAGGTCTCAGTAACTTTATTTCTGCCGCTTCAATTCTTCGTCTTTGTAGGGCTGTTAAGAGTCCAATTTTGTGACCCATATAAAAATATAGGTAAAGCTAGTGTGTTGTATATTTTCAAAATTTTGTTAAAAAAGTGAAAATAACGAATTTCGTTCATGACTCCCTTCCAGCCATATTTTAATCGCTGGGAATTTTTTAAATTATCATTTAACAACGATTAGAATGTGGTACATGTGAAAATGTACAGGCGGACTTTTTGGATGCAGCTAATTTTATTGACATGTGTGGCTTGTTTTAGAAAGTAGTTCCACTTATTATAGAGAAATAGGAAGTTACGTAAAGTAATAATACCGTAGAAATCTTTTTCGTTCCACATTTTATTATTCTTCAAAAACATAATTCTTATCGTAAATTACGCCGTAATAAACATTGCGTGGTTCTTGCGCTAGAATATTTTTTTTCAAAATATTTTCGCTGTGATAAATATTTAGCATGTCAAGGTTACGTGCCCGCACAAAAGCAGGTAGATCTTCACGTAAAATGTCTGTTATGTTTTTTTTTCTAATCGTAATTGGAAATGCAACATGTAGACAAAATTTAAGAAAATCATAAAATTTAAAATTTTATTTTAAAAAATCCTTCATTGCTTTACAACTCCTTATTTTTGAGCTGGCGGCCAAAAACGGCGAAGATATTTTGCTTACTTCTACGGTTTTGTAGCTACGCTAAAATTTTTTGAGAATTATTTTTTTTAAATACATTTTTGCGGTCAACTATTTTTGGTGTGACTGAAGCAAGAATATTCATTTCACAGTCCAACTGCTTCAATTATTTCTAACCACCTACATAGCCAGGGCTTTTCAAATAATATTTTCAGTCTTTGAGATCATTTTTGTAACCTATCACCGCACACGTAAGATGTTTGCCGTCTCTGTCAGAATGGCAAAAGACATAAAACCGTGCTGACACAAAAGCATAGTTGTGAGATATACATCTTCACACATTTTTCAAGAACTACAGGGAAATGGAGTGCTGGTTTTGGCTCTGATGCGTATTTGAGTCGCGTCAAAACATTCTGTAAAAATATTTCTCGAAGGCCCCCCCCCCAAAAAAAATAACTGCGTGAGGCGTAATACTCAGAAAAATTGTTTCAAGGGAATACAGGTGTAAAAGAAGTTGCGATCCATGATTTGCCTTACGAAATGATACCTTATAACGTCCCGTCTTTATTAGCTTAACGACTAATTAATTTGCTTCATGTTTAACCTGAAAGATCTTGTTGGAACATAGCCAAATTTTAACGAGTTTGCTTAAGCCAAAAAGAAGTATGCCCCTCATGCAAGAGATTGCTAATTTAAACAACACGCAGTAGATTCGGAGTCCAGATACTTTAATAATACAGCATACTTGACTCTGTTAACAGAATACAATCGTGTAAAACGCAATTGAATTCTTCATTTCTTATACAAACGTTTGTGTTCCATTTTAATTCAAGACGATGTAATAGTTCCACATTCCTTATATTATGCTTTTATAACCAATTCAGCAAAAGGTATAGAACACCAGAATAACATACATCAGTCTATAGGGAAATTTATTTGTATTTATAAAGGAACACTAAATATTCACGTTAAAACCATCCGACTGACAGAATGACCAATTGTTTAGAGTG
>Ga0136643_10005073_pt1 | contig 18439 bp, 15 predicted proteins | sample TergutLab28metaG_FD_96883 | JGI IMG/M metagenome (GOLD analysis project Ga0136643, IMG submission 96883) | Labiotermes labralis P1 segment gut microbial communities from Petit-Saut dam, French Guiana - Lab288 P1 (version 3) (version 3) | ecosystem: Host-associated > Arthropoda: Insects >...
CATGTGCTCGAAACATGTAGAGGCATGAAATAAAACTTATTGTGAAACAAATTTTGTGCATCAAGTTGGTTAAATACTGAGATAAATATACTGAGATGCACGGTCAGCAAAACGTCAAAATCAGTCCAGATGTTTCTGTGCCATGTTATGCATACAAGGGGTGCTGAATCAGTGAGGTTCTTGTAGGTTACAACAATTAAATGAGAAACAATTACAACGTTAATTGCAGCTAATTAATTCCGCTAAATTATCATTTACAGCCTATCGCCGAGCACACATGTATTTATCCCACCTTGGAAAGAGTCAAGAATTCCGTTGCGGTAGAAATTGGGCCCTTGCATGTGGAAGGATTCACGAACAGCCATTTCCACTTCTTCATTACTGTGGGACCGGTGAAGTTCCAAGTGTTGCTACGGCAGGCCCAACAAACGATTTCACGCGAAGTGTGATGCTTCGGCAAGACAACGCTACCCCACACAACGGACGTCAGACAGTAGGGTTAGTGATGTCGTCGCATTGGGAACTTCTGGACCATCCATCCTATTATTTGGACGGCTGAAGCTACACTGCAGATCGCCTATTCCACAATAATGATGAAGTGGAAATGGTTCTTCGTGAATGGTCAGGAATTGGAGATCCCGATTTGTACCGCTACGGAATTTTAAAACTGATGTCAAGTTGGGATAAATGCATCAATGTGATCGGGGATCGGGCTGAACAATGATGATACTCCAGTGGGATACATGATTTACATTTAATGTCATAAAGAAGCCAATGACGCAGGAAACCTTATTTATTGGAAGACCGTAGTACACGTCTGCTACTATAACAACTGTCTCCTTTCCTGCCGTAAGTACGACCAATATTCTGGCCCACCCCAGTATTTTGCAACAAAGCCCAGTATATTCCCTCTCCTGCTTTTTTTTTTCCAAGCTCACTCTCAGCTCCCCCGTTGGTCGCACTTCTTGGAATTCCTAACACTTCCTTACAGAATCTCCCCTGCTTGAAAATAAGGATGTGCCTATGTTTACGAACCGAAACTGCCAACAAAGTCAGAGACATATCGTTACCATTATTTGCAAACGAATGGATTCATCCAGCGATTCAACCGGCAGCAGTGCAACTACACGACGGCAACTGCTGTATGAGAAATGACACGCCGTTCGCGATAAGCTGCGGGATGTCTGGTCACTGTTTACGTATCTACGGGCAATCCTTTCATCCCTGCCTGAGCTACGAATAGCATTCCGATTTAAACAGAGTGAAGGAAAATAGGATGAAACACATACCATAAACTACGCCATTACTGTAACATATATATAATACAAAGACACACACACAAAAGGTAAAAAGTGAGAGTACATGCGATGAAATGCCATGGGATTGGAGGAAACGAAAAGCCAGTAAGCGATAAGTTTGTTTCTACAAGTGGTACTAAGAGCTATGTTTGTCATAAATGCTTGTTAGACATTCTGTGTCTGATGTTCTTACTTCAATAATTTACTTACATTTTACACGTAAGTTGAGTTTATTTAAACATTTTTTTCTTCTGCTCTGCTCTCCGACTTACAATCTACAAGACATAAATCTCTCCAGAAAATTATCCAGCAACCTTCTTCTAATATTAACAATTTAACAAGTGATTCCCTTTTGTGGAATTTCTGGGTACAATATGTGAAACATAGACTACTGTCAAAATCAGGAGTGTCCAGCAATTTTTGATTAAGTGCCACGACCTGTAATATAGGCCGGTCTGCAGGCCGCTTGCGTAAATATCACACTATGTGGTGCAACTAATCTCCTAAATTCTTGTGCAATGTTTAGAGTATACGCGTAATTTACAAATATGGCGGCGGGCTGCGGGTTGGACAGCCATGATCTAAACAATCGTCCCGGAATTCGAATTTTATTTCTAATTTTCTAGGCAGTAAACCATGTGCAGCGAGTTTCAGATTGTTCTCAAATCCGGAACTGCCTTAACGTGATGTGAAGAATAAACCAACAGCCAAATAAATCATGTAAACGACTTTACAAAATAACGAAATAGTCTAAATATTGTAGGATTTTCGTAATATACGACTTTCACTTCCGTCGCTATTCGCTGGAGACGCGGTGCAAGTTTCCGGGCCAGAATTTCCTGCGCGAGGCACGTTGAAATTAAAATAAATACGTGAGGATTCCTCCGGTTACCGTACGCGTAAAATGTAGAAAAGAAATCGTAAGCTCTTGACAAGTAATGACGTCTTATCCTAGCTAATGACCTACTTAATACACAAATTCTTGTTTTATAATAAGTTTATTATATTCCTCTACATGTTTCGAGCACTATGTGCTCATCATCAGGAGGTAAAATTGTATTATACAGCATCTGGTATCGTCACACTCTGTAGGTGGCCGTCCGGTGTACCGGACGGCCACCTACAGAGTGCTCCAAAACACGTAGAGGAATATAATAAACTGATTATAAACAAGAATTTGTGCATTAAGTTGGTAAATTGCTAAGATTATACTGAGATGCACGGCCAGCAAAACATAAAAAAGTAATGACGTATCGATAATCAGTGGCGAAGCGGTAACAGAACACTCGCACATGCAGCTCAAATAGAACTTTATTAAATTCCTTGATGATTGGTTAATCTCCAAGGTATATTAGTGTCGTTTTAGACACGAGCCTTAAAGTCTGAACCCTTAATTGTAAAAGTTATAGGCTGAGTCCGGCACATTCATACAAAACGGGATTCATGTCTGTATTGCTGAATAACTCTTGCAGCATCAAATGAAAAGTGGTATAGGGTAGTGTAGTGTCTGTGCGTTTTATTAGGCGTTCTTTACGAAGTAAATAACAGTTATAAATGGAGATCACAACTTTTCGGAGATTTTTATAAAATCTGGTATATAAATTCGTCAGATGTCTTATCGAGCAAACAAAGGTTTTTGAAAACCGGCTCCGTGACAGTCATACTTCACGCAAGGGTCTAAATTAAAAACTACCTTTAGTTTCTCTATTTCTTTACAGATTTCGGTGAAAGTCGATAAAGAAACAAATAACTTTTGTGTATTACACACAGTCGAACACAACTATATTTCACCTAGTAGTACAGCAGGTACACAACTACATGTTTCGGCCCTATGTGTTGACCATCTTCAGGTTGTGATTTAACTTACACAGCAGCTATACAAGATGTGTGGGGTGTTCTTTTAGGGTATTGGGGGTTGGGTGGGGGAACGAGATCTCGTTGTTTCAATAGTGGGTACCATGACCTAGGGCTGTTATGAGTGAATTACCATTAGTTGTTTATGTAAAGTGGGTTACTGTTCTTATGCTAAGGATATGTTATAAATAGTATCATTAATAATACTGGTGTCAATATACTTAAAACTAGCATGCAATAATGTTATAGTTCATAAAACTCTAGCAATAATATTATAGTGTCACTCAGTGTCAGTCAGTATTTTCGTGTGTTATTTTACATCAAACTTGTTTCTACAGGCTAAGCAATGTTGTCTTTAAAAGCGTTGTAGATCCCATTGGTGCAACAGAATGTTATAACAGAGCAGTGTTTCCACTGGGTGTGCAGTTTTAGCTGAGGTGTTTTTTTTTGGCGGTGACCCGCGTTCGCGTAGTTTGGCGGAATCGTCGATACAGTATATCTCCAATAGCTGCTCTAACTACGAGTTCCGTAAAACCTCGGTGCAATAATAACCGCACACTGAAGAGTGTAAATGACATTTTGCTCATATACTGTCCAATTTTAACTGAAAGTGGGAAAATTTCGGTAGCAGAGACGTGCGCAAATATTTATTACGTTCGTAAAATTTGGCGCTGTGGAAGCCACATTTTATCGGAGGGCTGAGTGCAGCGGAGCGCTGCATGAGAAGGTAACAGGTCGTCAACTGGTGAGGAAATACCCCAAATTTTATGGAAACCGAAGGCTCATTTTCATGTTCGCAAGAGTCCGCCATGTATTTTATTCCTATTCAAGCCTCATGAATTCATTCCACACCATCCCATCTAATTTCCTCAAGATTTTACATTACAATACCTTCTATGCCTAAGCTTCCAAAGTGGTCTATTCCCTTCAGATTGCCCAAACAAATCCGTGTAGGCATTTCTCTCCCATGTGTGCTACAGCACCAACTTCTCTCACTTTATTCAAGTTGAACCACGTTCCGAGGTATTCATTACACGAATAGGAGCCTGTAGCACTTGTACCACTCTGCTATGCTGCTGATGTACTTTGCACTATGACAGTCGTTAATGAGAGGTCTGTGCAATTTTTTATTTCAGATTTTAGAATTAATGTCAATTGATATTATGTTCCTTTGTCGTTTATGTACGGACACTGTCAGTATTACTTCAGAGCGCATACAGTCGAACGTTAGGATGTTTGGTGAGTAATGATTAGAAAAGGATTTGGAAGGAAGTGGTCATGGTCTAATGTGAGGTGAACGACAAAATCCGGTTGACTGGACGGGATTCGAACCATCGCTCTTGAATTCACATCAGAAGCTTTCCTCGGTGATGTCATGCATGTGAAATAAAACTCCGAATGACTGCATCATACAGTTCGCACGGTAGCTGCATTAAGACTCTTAATATGTCATGGGAATGGGAAACGATTGACGGTAAATCCCAGTCGTACAAGCAAGATAAACGGGCCTGCCACTTGTCACGACCCACTGATGCGAAATATGCCTGGAGTGAATGTAAAAGTAGTCGATGCTGTTGAAGCACAACTCGGCGAGGAGCCTACACCGAGGGGCTCCTCCGAAGAAGCACACAGCTTAGGGGGATCAGAGAGGGCCTCTTTCCATAACGCCTTATGAACTACAAACTTGCGAATGTTGGTGACAAGTTAAATAGCGAACAGTGTAGCTCGGTGATGGTACATGAGTTCTGTGTTGGAACAGTGCCTGCTACTGGTGCAGACCTCGAGGCTCCACGAAAATACAGGAATTGCTACCTTAATAAAGATATGTAAACCAGCAAGAGAGGGTAGAGGTAATGTCACGCGGATAATATTCGCTAGGAAATTAAGTCATATTAAACAATACGATAACTGGCGCTTCCAAGATATTCCTCTGTTCTCCATAGTAGTGCTTCAAATACAACATGATGGCCTCCTTCGACATAATAATCACTGACCATTCATTATCGTCTTTATCATATTTCATTCGAAAAGTCACCATTAAATAGCCCAAGAGCAATGCAATGGCACAGGAAAACGAACCCGGTTGTGTCGTTCCCTTGAGTCACTGCTTCAGAAGCGATGACTTGACTAGAGGCTTCAAGGCAACATGAAACACAGAGGTCCGACCGTCTACTGAATGGTGACAGTGCTCGCACTTGTAGTAGTAACAAGTAAGGTAAATTGCTGGGAATATCCTTGTAAATAACCAACTTGACGCACAATTTTTCATGTATGTTTATTTCTATTCTCTACATGTTTCGGGCAGCCATGTGCCTATCATCAGGAGAATTATTGTATCAATGCGACACCTGGTTTATGTCACTCTGTGTAGATGACCGTCTGGTATACAGGTTAATCTACACAGGGTGACATAAACCAGGTGTCGCACTGATACAATAATTCTCCTGATAATGGGCACATGGCTGCCCGAAACATGTATAGAATAGAAATGAAAAATTGTGCGTCAGGTTGGTTATATACAAGGATCATGCCAGGATGCACGCTCAACAAAACATAAAATTGCTGGGAATATGTATGCAAATGGTCAAGGTAGCTCCCATTAAACGCACCTGTTCTCGTAGCACAGTACTGAACCCTGGATTCTGCAAACAACACAATTATTCTAACCTCTTGTCCCTCCACGCGCGGTACAGTTTTATATCTGTATGCTGATTATGCTTCTTCAGCTGCACAAATAACCGCACTCAACTCGGCCTTCGGATTGGTTATTCCCAGAACTGTTGACCAGTTTGCTGTATTCAACACGATATTTTGACCGATTCTGTTAACCGTTTAACTGCGCACTTCAAGATGTTTAATTTCGTTATGTCTTATTCAGTGCCGTTCCCAGTGACCGTGCGGTTTAAGGCGTAGACATGCAGCCAGTTTGTTGCTGGAATTCACAGTTTAAATCCCGTTGAGGACATGGATGTTTGTCTCTTGTGTTTGTTATGTGTTGTGTAGGTAGCGCCTTCTGCGACGAGCTGATCACACGTCCTCAACAATGAGGCGGCCTAGGTACAACTTGGGCTGTTGTGCCGTAGAGAAAAAAGATGTCCTATTCAGTTGTCCATTTGATTCACCAAAATATTTAGAGTCATTATGCCTTATTCGGTTGTCCGTTCGATTAATCCCATCAAAATATTTCGATTCATTTTAGCTAATTTGACGTGGGCCGGGATAGAGTAGTCGGTATGTCGGCTCGCTAAGGGCTTGACGGTTCGGGGATCGAATCTCGGTGGGGAGAGAGATTTTCCGCACCCGTCCAGACCGGCCCTGGGGCCCACCCAGCCTCCTATACAATGGGTATCGGGTCTCTTTCCCGGGGTAAAGCGGCCGGGGCGTGGCGTTGACCACCCACCCCATCTAGTGCCGAAGTTAAAGAAAGAGTAGAGCTATACATCTCTCCCCCTCTGGACCTTTGTGGCATGTTCTATCTCATGTTATATCTCATTCGGCGGTCCGTTTAGTTGCATATTAATTATACACAGTTCGACAGATTTGGGCTAAACCCGTCTGGAAAGTCAAAGTAAATAAGCTGGTCCATGTGCAGGCCTACACGCTATTCACTAAATACGTCCTTCTTGCGTCCGCCCATCAAGGAACACCCGTGTCCCAGCACCGGTGGTTCGTATCATTTCATTCTCGAATGCGATTCAGTGGAAAGCCACAGGAGAGCGGCACCAATATACGCAGTCATGTTACGTCAGAGATCATTTAACAGTTTTATACCATAAAATATTTAATGGCTTGATACTTTCTCATTTATTAACTGGCCACAGGAGATCAGCAGAATTGTGCAACAATATTGTGCCATTAGAGAGTTTCACTGCATGGTACAACGTAACAACACGTCACAACAGAGACACACGACTCTAATAACATTATTTTGTAATGATAATAGGTTTGGTACCGACGAAAGGGTAACAAGGGCTATGTGGTAAGGTACGTTCAGTCAAAAACACAACTATAAATATATGGCTAAATGATGGCGTTAGCAATGGAAAAACTACATATATTTATAGTTGTGTTTTTGACTGAACTTACCTCACCATATAGTTTAAACACACAACGGGGATGATACACCTCAGAATAACAAGGGCTATGTTAGGTACTTTATGTAATTAGTAGAAGAACCTCAATAAATTGCGTTTGGTTACTGTCATACCTTTCGCAGATGCTTCCAATCTCCATACATAGAAAACCATTAATGGGTATCGATTTTGTTACCTAAAGTGAAATAAAGAATATTATTCAAGCAGGAGTTTATTCTGATAGCCATCACAACGCTAGACACAGATGTTCTTCATTGAAAAACCGCCGGCCATAATCACAGCACATCATCAATTCCGACGCGTCATATATTTAAAGTTACAACTGAATCCAGGCGTCTTGTTGTCATAAATAACTCCTCAAATACGTCATGTACATCTGATGTTTATTGGACCGTGCATCATTGTGATAACTGAAGAATAAATAAACCAACTAGATGCCACTTGTTATTTTATTGTACTTCTTATAGGCTCAACATGTTTCGGGCACTACAATGCCCATCATCAGGAGGGCTGCAGCCCGGACACTACTCCAGCCTAACCGCACCTTACCTCCAACATACAGCAAACCAAGAAGGAAACGACCAATGTGGTAATCAACATCATAGTCGCGAGCTCCTGATGATGGGCATAGTAGTGCTCGAAACATGTTGAGCCTATAAGAAGTACAATAAAATAACAAGTGGCATCTAGTTGGTTTTTTATTCTTCAGATGTAACGTACAGTTGTGGTTACATAGATTATTATATCCCGAAGCCCTGTCCATTAAAAGTCTATATTATTTACAACCGGTTAAAAATTTCCCATGCGACCTAACGGTTAGCGAGTGACCAAACATTTATACAGAGCGTCATTATACTTTTAAAGATGACAAAATGAAAACGAAGTAGCCAGTACACAAGCGACCAAAAAACTAAAATATAAACCTACAAAATGATCTACCGAACAACAGACCAGTCAACTAAACAAACAATCAAACAGCCGATCGACAAACCAATCGAATAATAACAAGTCAATCGATCAAACAACCTACCAACCGACGGGATAACCAAACAAATAACAATAATCCACTCAATCCAGGGACCGACCTACCGATTGGTCGAATTTTCAACTCAAGAATCAACCAACTGATAAAAAAAAATACATGGACGATCAAGCAATCGAACACATGCCCCATCGACTGACCAATCAAAGAACTATCCAAATAATCGACCATACATAAGCACAGGAACTCCAGTCCCTCCGCTTCCTGTGCGCCGATTCTGAAGATGCTGGGTCTTCACAAATGTGTTTTGCTCTCTCCAGTATTCCCCCCAAGCGAATCGTACTAAAACATAACATCACGAATTTTCTTGCCAACTTTTGACTGACCAATGTCAAAATGTGCTCAATAACTCGCAGAATATCAGGTAAAGTGTATATCTAAGTTAATCATCACTTATTTTCTTTGTGACACTCTTAGAGAATCGAATATAGAAAGGTACCCTATTGTCTTTAAGTGTTTCATTTTAGGAATATATCAATTTCTGGGATTACATAATGGCCGTGATAGATGAAAGAATAAACACGGAGCACCGTTGTAATAATACGGACAGGGGAAAATCGAAGGGCTCGGAGGAAAACCTGTCCAACTCCCACTTTGTGCACCACAAAGCCCAAAAGCATTGTCCTGGAACTGAACTCGGTTCTTTGCGGTGACAGGACGGCGACAAAGCGCCTGAACCATGGCACGGTACCCACATTGTTTTCAAGTGTCTTCAAATGCCACTCTTCTTCACAAGACGAGCCCCAAACACAAGACTGGGAAAGGTTGCTTTCTCGTCAGTTCTAAAGGGTTCTGCTAACTCTACACTGCACTTGGCACTACTAGGTTCCTGAATTTTATCTCATATCCCAAAAAGAATGTAACGTATCGAAAAATCGCTCCGTTCTTGTCTCAAGTGAAAGGGTGTCTGTCGGAATCAACCGAGTGGGCGTCTCTTCACCTTCCCCCATGCGGCCAGGACAGTTACAGTTGCCGCAATATCGTGTTCTATTCGAATGCGAGATGGTGGGCAACGGTCCAGAAACATAATAAACGTATAAACAGTTCTTTAATTTAACATTTAAAATAAACTAAATTATCTTATTAAAAGGCACACCTGAGGTTGTTCTGATCTTAAATCAGTTATGAAATTAAACATGACCATTTCATTACTTCTTCCACAATTCTTTAGTGAGCCAAATTTATAAATAAAATACTGTGTTCTGCATTCCATTTAAGAGACAACTGTATGGGTTACATTTGCTAATAGCAAGAACTTCTGCTCTCTCATGTCTCATATTGGTTGGTATTGCGATATACAATTATGCCGCGACATGTTTTTATCCAATTACGACATAAGGGCAAAGCAGTCCCTGTATAGGCCTCAACAGGCCCTGAGGGTTCCAGGAGGGTGAGTCTCCCAGATTTCCAGACAGTCGGCATATGATTGTGGTAAGGTTGTCAGCCCTACGCACCGGCCGCCTGTACCCCTCAGGAAATAATCCTGGTGCCTATTTCTGTTAGAGGCTGAGTCGACCCGGTGTCATAGTGCGGTCGAAAGTATCTTGCTTCATAACTTTGTAAATACCGGTTTAGAAACACTGGCTAGGGGTTTGAAGTTTCACCCTAAGTCGAACTACGTGAAGAGCTGCGCGTCCCTTGGGCAGTTCCGTATACCCCTTGAAGCTGCTGACAACCCAGCAGACGCTTCTAGGGTGGGCGAGAGACATTTGGGCTCAAATAGCACTAACACGAAAACAATCAAAGACAGGATGCTTTTGTTGAAGGGATAAGGGATAAGACCAGGGGTTTCATTTTGAGGGTCCAGCAGGACAGGGTGGGTGAGGGTTTATAGTTTCACTGCAGTGGCTTTCTGAAAGGCTTGCGGAGATGACTGCAGACATATCACGGATGGGATAAGTCAGCTGCAGAACTACGCAGATGTCAGTTTCTTTGGCGAAAACAAATACCACAACGAAGAACACATGGCATTATAACCGTCCGGGTGGGCGTTACAGTAACCCTCTAGGTTTGGATTCTAAAGGCGCCGGTTCCAGTCCCGTCTGGGACATCTGCACTACTAGCTAAGCATTTCGTGGTTTTCCTCGGCTTCTTTGACAAAATTCCGGCAAACCCTTCTGAATATCTTCCCGGTTCATCACCATTCTAGAGCCATGCTACCATCGAAAGTACATAGTCTGGGATACCAAAAGTGTCAAAAATGAAATTCAAACCAAAAAGCAAAACCTTAGCAGGTGCTATATTAGTACTAATGATGGTCTAGAAGTAAACGCACAGTTACTTAAGCATATGCTAACGTCTCGTCTGCAGAATGCAGGATAGAATCAAAATACACAGGTGGGTAAAAAATCCTTTGAAAATTCGGTAAGCATCAAATATCTGGGAAAGAAAATAGCAAAGTAAAAATTTTCATTTACGAAGACATTAAGAAAAAAATAAATTAATTACGCGACAACATTTAATTCATTATATTGTGTCTGCCCCCTCGTATCAAAAATCGTAAAAATTAAAATACACGACCGTAATTTTACCTGTTGTAAGGTCTCTCTTATTAGGTGAAGAGCGCGGATTACAGGTACTTCAGAACAGGGTGTTGGGACATATGGACAAATGGACCCAAGACGGTGGAAGCGACAGAATTATGAAAACAATTTTATAACGAGGCATTTCCTACACTGTACTCTTCCCAAAAAAATAATAATAAAACGATCAAATCCAGGAAGACACTACAGACTGACCATGTAGCATGCGCAGAATATCCGTAAAATTAATACAAAAGTTTGGTCAGACGGTCTGAAAAAATGAAGATATTTAGAATACCGAAGAATAGATATGGAATTATATAAAAAAATGTATTTTGAAGAATTTTACGTTCATGTGAACGGCAATCGTGACAAATCCTTGTAATAAAACCAATTATATGTACTAGTTTCTCAGATTTATTTTAGATGGGCAGAGGAACTGTCCGAAACATGTAGAGTTTCATTCCAAAATAAATTTGAGAAATTAGTGCATCTAGTTGGTTTCGTTATAAGGATAAGTATTTTAAAGACAGGGGGGGGGGAGGTCTGTGAAGTGAATTAATTTTGCAGAATTTGCAGGGAATTAGCGGGATCTTATGAAATAAAAACCGACTAACTCCATGGAGCAGGGTCCTTCCCGAGATATTAGTATTGCCTCACTTATCCAAGAAAATCCCATCATTTGACGAGGCCCGAAAGTTCATTAGCGTATTCACAAGAGGACGCCACTTGTCCTACCCTAAGCTATGCTAGTCCAGTCCCAGCCTCTCCCTGCCAATTTCTGGACGATCCATTCCAATGTTATCCTCCCAGGCACCCATGCTTCTTCCGAGCCATCTCTTGCCCTCAGAACTCCCCACCCCACACCAAATTTCTCTATGAACTTCTAATGAACAACGAAATAAATCTTCCGTTTTCATAAAAGGCGGGATATTTCCGGTTACCTGAGTGGTCTTTAAATTTTCAAAGGCGGTTCTGCTCCACAGACAAAGTTAATTAGTTGGTTAGTACACTCTGTTCATCCCCCCACAGCCTACCTGTTTTACTGCCCTATCAATAACAGGAGCGTTTTTATTCTGACCCATACGGAACCAAACAGTGTGTGCTTGATACTGTACATTGCGGAGGGAAAGGTAATCCTTGATTTGGCTGAGTCGCCAATCACAAGAGATTTTATTCATTATTTCAGAAGACAAACAGAGGAGAGCCCCCCCCCCCCTGCTACTGCCTAATGCAAAATGTAAAGACTCGAGCGGTGGCAATCGATGAGCCCGTGCGTCCGCCCGTATGGTTGCCATGGGAACGGCGCCGCGGGAATCAGGCGCTATCTGTACAGCAGGCGGAAGAGACATGCAGGCCGAGATATTAGTTTGGTCCACTTCAACAACTGACATATGAATGTTGTGGTTTTGTTCAGGTACTGAAACGATTCAACAATCTAGACACTGACTGCATGAACACGAGGCATGATTAATGTCCTCACATAGTATAAACGAAAATTACTAAGGCAATATTTGTAACACCGTGGAACTGAAGGCGCTACTAATATTTACACACTAAATAATTCAACAGGTTATCATACAGTGAACCCTGGGACTGCTCCTTGCCAATAGCCTGACTTAAAAATGCGAATTTATGAAGCCACATGACCGAAGCTAGGCAACGTTTCAGCACAAGACACACTTACAGAATAATTGTAATATATAATAAAATAAATTCTTTACAGTTACGTCCTGATCCTGCTCGCAAGCCGTCAGCAAACCTGTATGGCATATACCATTGCCGTGTATACAGTGAAAAACTCCTGATGATGGACAGAGGAAGTCAGAAACATGTAGAGTTTTGTTCCGAAAATAAATTTGAGAAATTAGTGCATCTATTTTGTTTTATTATAAGAATTTATCACGTTACACGGTCACCTGAACATCAAATAAGAAAATAAGTCTTAAAATAAATAATGAAGCCCCAAAACACGTGTCGGGAGCTTCCGACACTAAGCAAGTCTGACTCGTGTCGCGCAGGGCTAGCGGGGCCTAGTCTATCCTAAGTGTCATCCCTGTGTAAATGCAGTTCTGTAGTCTACTTCATTTTTCCCCTACAAAAATACAGTATAACATGTTACCTAAGAGCTAAATTCCAGTTTTTACTCACAAATAATTCGGAATCGCTCTTTTCTTGGTGGATCGAGAGGGCGGGTCAGTTATTGTGGCGTCGGGTTGATCGACAGTCGAATGACCGTAGGTTTACCGCAGACCTACATCCAGCGACGGTGCAAGTAAGGATTGAATGTTTCAACATAAATAACGAGTTTCTTCTTCAGAACATCAGTGACTGTTCGCCAAGCTTGGCCACGTTGGAGGAAGGTAGCTGCACAAAAAATATGACCAGTACCGTAGGCTGTAGTTACAGTTTTGTGTACTCCTGATGATGGGTGAGGCTGACACTCGAGAAATGTAGAGTGAACTTTCAGAATAATAAATAGACTGCTTTGTGTTGCATCTCGTTGGACAATTATTAATATAGATCAGAGATGCAAGGAACCATAAACATAAAAAGCCTTATTGAATATTTCATTCCGTTCTGATTAGCTAGGTTAGAGACAGAACACTGTTCCACGTTACAAATTTTTTCAATTATTCTTCCCAACATGACGCAACACAAGACAGGCAATGTACGTATAACTCAACATTGACGCGCGTTCGTGCAACTACTGTTGTAGTGGAAAAGGAATGAGTATTACACAGCCTGCGTGTGTGTATTTGTAGCCTTAGGTGCCCAGTATGCAATGCCCATGCGCCATACTGTCATCTGTGGCCTGCCCGGCTCTACTATATTTTTCCACATTGTCTCACAAAGGGCACAATGTTCGAAAAAAAAAATCTTGAACATCAAAATGTTTGTTTTGATTTCAACTAAAATATCTGTCTGTAACGTCTCATTCTAAAAAGAACTGAGTGAGATGTGATCAAAAATATATATTGGTCTTCATGCAAAGTACCCGTTATTCTTATCCGATTTTAATTAAATTTGAATTTTATCGGCAATACTCAAATATCAAATTTCATATAAATCCGTCCACTGGGAGCCCAGTTGTTCCATACGGACGACAGATGGACATGACGAATAGTCGCTTTTCGCAATTTTGCGAATGCATCTGAACACTAAGAATTGCGAGCGAATATGTGTGTGTGTGTGTGTGCGTGCGTGCGAAATACATGGACACGGAGAAACAGAAAGATGTACACTTGCAAAAAAAAGGTGTTTGCGCTATTTCATTTTCCACACTTATTACAATATACGACGTCTGAACGTTCAAGAACCTTCCATCTGTCCATGTGAGCTCCACAAAACAAGACAATGTAATAACTTATTACTGCAGTTCCCGTTCAGCAAAACCGTTTAGCTTGTCTCGGCCGCGCTACAGCCTTTCCGTCACAGAACTATCGCAGTGTGCAGCACGGAATCAAGACGCAGTGAATGGGAAACTGTTCTGATTTATAGCAGACTGGGGAGCTGTAGTGGAAACGCTTATTTAACGACGCTCGAATTGTTCCATAGTAAAAATTTTTAAAATATCGTCAGCCCGATGCAGCTCGCAGATAATGAATTCCTATGCGAGGAAATCAAATTGACCTTTTTTTTTTAAAAAAAATGTTTAATGGTTCGTGTAGAGGGAAGCCCCTGCGTGCAACAGTTACACATCCGACAAATATTCTGCATATTAGCTTATGATCACTGATTCTTGTACATATTTACACGCATACAAGTTAAGTACACAATCTGCTCAAATCATCTTCTAGATTTGAAAAGCCTAATACTGTCTGACGGAAAGTTCAAACTATGAAGCACCTCATCATTTTTTCCCTGTGCTTAATCCGTCGATGACATTGAGGTTGAAATTCCAACTACTGATCAGAACGGAAAAGGCTTTAAATTTGTAATGCCCTTCAATGTACTGCCTACCGTAGATCACATCGAGACCGGCATCACATGAGGAATTAAAGATTCGTACAGTGTATCGATTCTAGAATTGAAGGGTTAATGAAAACACCATGCCTTCTAGGAATACGGTGGGCTGAGGCACGAGGCGAGTGATCTTTTCAGGTCCTGGCCACTGTGTTTGGGAAAAGAGCAACAAGACCCTAATTGCTAACAGGGTGAACGCAGTGACGTATACAGAAATCTCTGCTCCTACCGGAAACCGATCACTTGGTGGTCGTCCAGGCCGAAGTTTCAGTCCATACACTTAATTATTACAACACCAAATTCATTTCAAATTAAGCTCAGAGCGATTTTTTTCCTTTCTCCTTTCACCTCCTATCCCTTAAATCAAAATATTCTCCTAAAAACCCTGTTTTCAAACACCCTCGTATTATATTTTTCCACTACGGTGAGGGACCAAGTCATGTAAAAATGCACGTATGTCAAAATTGTGATATTTAGTTTGAAACAACGACCTGAAAAAATAAAGGAATTAAGCAGTGTGTCGTAACAAAATTAAAAGCAACGGTAACCCGTGGATATAAATTATAGGGACGTGTTTCTGACACAGCTGTGTGAAGTTCTAATTCACCCAATTTGTTCACTGAAGTTATAATATTACACGTGAGAACAATAGCAACATTTGTGCTTTATGGATGTAATGATCTGTAATAACGCCATTATAACTGCCGAAACAGAACTATTTGTTACAAAACGCAATAATTGAAGTCTGTAGTTTCACAACATCACATCAAGGATCATGGAACGTTCTAAAACACAAAGTTTTTAATCAGCACAAGTGTGCACTTGGCACATTAACTGATATAGCATCATTCAATGTAGGCGTGTTTCACGACCAGCACAGGCTAATAACTGAGCCCGCGGGAGCTTGCCACTGTGACATACAGCTGAGTTCAGCCTTTTGGTCTAGCATCTATTTTAATAATGTTTCACCGAAACCGTATTCTCTAAAGTGACAGCTATCAATGAATTTTTGACAAAATTTGGTATGTCTCTTGTCTCAGCTAACCATATCGCTCCTACTACATTCATCTCATTAACACGATATTATGAAAACGTACGTAACTACAAACATGTGAAGAACTTAATATGCATGAGTAATAACGGCAATGTATAAAACAACGTGCTTAGACAATCATAAGGTAAGAGTTCATTGGTAAAGATAAAGTGATCCCGTTCCAGGCCCGGTGTGGCACAGACGGTGGGTAGAGGTATAGCTCTACTCTTCCATGACCGCGGCACTAGAGGCAGGTGAGTGGTCAGCAGCACGCCCCGGCTGCAATTTACCCCCGGGAAAGACCCGGTACCCATTTTACAGGAGGCTGGGTGGGCCCTAGGGCCGGTCTGGACGGGCGAAAAATCTCGTCCCCACCGGGATTCGAATCCCAGACCGTCCAGCCCGTTGCTCAGTCGCTATACCGACTGAGCTACCTGGCCCACAAGAGTTCACTGAGAGAAACTAATTCAGGTGGAAAGATAATACTAAAATGGTTGCTAGGAAACATGACTGCGTTCTGATTCTAAGTCACTAAGGGTAGAGTCAGATAAGGTGTGTAAACGCGGTAATAAAGTCAGGGTTCTATAAAGGTCGTTTCTAAAGTACTTGTACGTTCTGCTTCATGGATGTATTTAATAGCGCATATAAGGCATGTGGGTGATGGGTTCTGCTGGCGCCAGAACAGCAGTGTCATGTTGTCATCTGTGGTCTGTCCAGCTCTACATTTTTCCACATTATCTCACAAACCTTACGATTTTCGAAAAATTAAAAAAAGCTATTGCAACATAAATCGCGTGTTTTAATTTTCTGTGCTACTTTTTCCGAAAAAGTTCTTATTCTAAGGAGAAATGAGCAAGATATGACCAAAAATGTATATTGGTCTTCATGTATAGTACACTTTATGCTTGTAATATTTTGATAAAACTTCAAAATTCTAGACAGATTTTCGAAAAATACTCAAGTATCAAATTCCACATAACTCCATCCAGTGGTAGCCGAGTTGTTCTATACGGACAGGACAGATATGACGAAGCTATAGTCGATTTTCGCAAATTTACGAATGCGCCTAAGGAACGAGGATGAACTTAAACAACAACAATTTCCATAATAATAGCATAACGTCCTTTTTATAGGCAATTTATTTTTCCGCACGTTGCCAGACGTCTTTGATAAGGGTGAAGTGCTTACACACAGCTGCATTAGGACGGCAGTATAAAGGGTTCGAAATAATGCTCTTTTGTAACTTGCGATCTTAGAGAGGATCGATTAAGCCGTCAATTGATTCAACACCGCACTGATGTGCCCTTGGCTTTAACAATTAAAACATCATGAGACAAAAGCCACTTTGTATTTAACAGCGCTTCCCACACTCCCATACAGAAAACTAAAATATCCACCTTCATGGCGTCTGGAATTCTAAAAAATAGTCTGCGGAAGGACACAGCCTACTTACTTATTTGCTTACTTACTCTATGCAGCACAGTTCTTCTTGAAAAGCTAACTGGTTCTCAGCTAGTCAAGAATTTCCCCGTATTTTATGGAAACCGAAGGTTCATTACCTTGTTTAAAACAGCCCGCCACCTGACCCTATCCTGAGCCAGATCAATCAAATCCATGCCTCGCCATTCCATACCCAGAAGACAGAGTTTAATATTATCCCACCATCTACGCCTGGGTCTTCCAAGTTGTATCTTTCTTACTGGTTTCTCCTCCAAAAACCTGTATAAACCTCTCCTCTCCTCCACACGTGCTACATGCCCCATCCATCTCATTCGTCTTGATTTGATCACCCGAATAATATTCGGTGAGGAGTGCAGATAATTAGGCTTCTCATTATGTAGTTTTTTTCCACCCCCGGACAGAGCATACAAAATGCACAAAGTTACATGGCAGGTTGACTGACTTTAAATTAATTTGACGACAATGCTTCAACTGAAGGTGTAATGTATCGTGCAATGAGACGGGAGGCTAATCACGAACATGTAGGCAAGGATGTAGTACGTGGTGACCACCGCAGCAAATTTGCTTGAAGAGACTGAGAGCGTGATAATCATCACTTACTGTGGTAACCCAGCGAAATTTCGAACTACCTACACCGGCATTTGAGTGTAGAGTATTACAGACAGTGAGACCAACGCGCGTGGTTTGCAGAGAATTGAAGGAAATCATTAGAAGAGTAACGTCGCCTGATTAAGTATTAGGATTGTTTAAGTGTCTGGGATAAAATTTCACATAGAGAGGAAGACACAGCAAGTGTAGTAATAGGAACAGCCGGTCCCAGTGGCCGCGCAGTCAACGGCGTAGGTCAGCGGCCGCTCGCCTGCTGAGATCGTGGGTTCAAATCCCACCGGGGGCATGGATGTTTGTCTGTTGTGAGTGTTATCTGTTGTCAGGTAGTCTCTGCAACGAGCCGATCACTCGTCCAGAGGAGTCCTACCGACTGTGATGCGTCGTTGTGTGTGATCTATAAACCTCAAGAATAAGGAGGCCATGGCCGGCGTTGGGCCTCAACTCCACGGGGGGGGGGGGGGGGGGGTAAAAGAAAAAAAAAAAAAAGAGGGGGGGGGGGGAGGGTGGGGGGGGGGGGGTGAGGGGGGTATTAAACTCCATATTTAATATAAAAAAAAAAA
>Ga0136643_10005077_pt1 | contig 18433 bp, 7 predicted proteins | sample TergutLab28metaG_FD_96883 | JGI IMG/M metagenome (GOLD analysis project Ga0136643, IMG submission 96883) | Labiotermes labralis P1 segment gut microbial communities from Petit-Saut dam, French Guiana - Lab288 P1 (version 3) (version 3) | ecosystem: Host-associated > Arthropoda: Insects >...
GAATGACAGACGGAATTAGGTGAATCGTCCTTGCGCTTAGGTGGAAATAAACTCTTGTCAATAATTATCTTAAGACTGTACATGGGAAATGTTGTTGCCAGTCTTTTAAACAGTGGAGATTTTTAAACCCTCGTTAAATTTTATAAACCCAAAATGCGAATATGCTTGTTCTGTTATCCACTTTAGACCGGATGTCGAAAGATTTGTATTGTTTTCTCAGTGTGCTTTGTCAGACAGGGAAGATTCATAAAATATTACGTCGTTATCATGTAGCATCACATATTTAAGGTAATTTACGAAAATCAAAAGCGACAATTATTTTGCCTGACCAAGCAAGCAATACAAGGATATCAACGTAATCCTTGTAGCAAAATAAATCAGCCACTAGAGGCGGCTTAGCCTTTGTTTCCGAGAACTGGAGAGGACACTCCATTAGTCGACGCTTACTCGCTCCCTGTTCCCCATCCAGGCACCGTACGGGACACACTTTGACGTGTGAGCAGCTACACATGTCTTCCTGGAGGCAATGTCTCTGCTGCGGCTAATTGAAACGCAGATCTAATATTTATTGATGCGTCGGATGCAAGTTGTTCGATCACAAAGAATATGTGGAATAATAAATGATGTATTATAAGAATTGTAAGAATGACATAGCGTTATAGTTAGCTACCGACGTTTCGGGACAGACTCAGTGCTATCTTCAAGGTTCAAGCATTCTTAGCTTACGGTATCGAAACGTCGATAAGTAACAATCAGCCTTGCGTAATACCCAAGGAGAGCAAAGACCTACTTTAAACGCGACCGGAACCTAAAATCACACAATTTGTATCTTTATTTCTATGTTCGTGTAAGGTCGCCGTTCGACCTGAGACTGAGTCCAGTCCCGCCCTTATCGCGTGACATCTACAAGATACATCTTGATATACCATTTCTACACGTAGCTCCTTTAATCGAAGATTATAGCATAAATTCTTACATGCCCATATTTTTTAACTTCTAGTACGAAAGTTACCGTTCCTGGTATCTTAATTTTGATGTCCTGCTGCCACATTTCGTCGTTATATCTTTTTTACTCTGTAAGAAAACAGCGTTGCTTTCTTAACCCTCCCGAACTGAGTGCTCTTTATGTTTGATGTTAGACTTTTATTTGATACATTTAAAGGCGTAAAAATATCAACTTTACCTACAATAATTTGCATACTTATGTGTTTCGAAATAAAACCAGCAGTTTTGTTTTGATGCTACTTAGGTTGAGAGCCCAGCAGCCTTTCATAGTCAGCAGCACTAAATCTGCAGAGTATGGCCTTTAGGATCTCGTCAGCCTTATTGAAGTCTGTCTGAAAGTTTGCAATGAGGCAGTAAGTTGAGTGAAGCTACCTTCGAAAAGCTTAATTTTATCCTTGTTTAGACCGTACAAAAATGTGTAAAGTTTCACCGCATCGCAGAATGATCTGTACTGCCCTACCAGATATACTGTTTAGGGCAAGAGTGAGCAACATTTTGGGCACAAGAGCTAGATCAAGAGAAAAGTGTTAGCGGACCACAATATGCTTTAAATAATACCCGTATTTTCACTTGCGTTTCATTATTGATAAAACCGAATCATTAATGATGTCAGCAGTGGGGCGGTAAAATATTTTTGAAATCAATCTTAAAACCCTTGAATTAATCTTACAGCAGTTGAAATTAATCTTGCTGTTTTTTCGTGTTTCTAAAATTAGATCGCCGGCCGCACTGCAAAAGTAAACTGGCCGCAGTTCTCTCATCGCTAGCTAGGGTTGTAGATGTAAGAGGAAAATGGAGTTGTCGGTGCTTTAAAAATCATAAGCCATCTATACGTTTCGTACCGTAGTCTTGTGGAATTTGATACCGTGTAGTCTGGAAAGTAGTTTTCTTTTCGGAGGAAAGTATAGCATCGTTCTTCACGGTAAAACTGACCCAGTTGAGAAGGGAGCAGGCTGTTAAGACATAGGTGGTGTAGGAGTCATGGACGAAAAGAGTATCCAATCTATTGAAGCAGCGTTCCCTGAAAAGAAGCATTAAAAGGGGGTCTTTTGGCTTCACAAAGAGTGAGACCAAATTAATATATGTTCTTCTTTATTATTATTTAGCACTAAGGCCCTTTTAATCTGGTCTTGATTTCCTTTTGGGCTTCTTGTCACTATTATTTCTTCCAGGGTCAGATTGACAGCCTTGTGTCCAATTCCCAACCTGAAGGGCCAGGTTTGATTTTTAGTGTGCTCCAGTAGGGAGGTTGCAAACTCCTAAGGAACCCCCCTGCACCCTCCAAATGGGACATTATCTGGCTTCTCTGCTGAGCCCCGTCTAATTGGGTGACTCTCCCAGTAGCTACGCTACCGCCAGCACAGCCTGCACCTTCGTTGGAGTACTCAATCCTCCCCGCACGGTTTGGACGTATACCTTCGAAAAGGCGTTGCCCCCCCCTCCCCACTCAGGAATAAGCTGATACATGTCCTTAGGGCTTTTTACGTTTCTTTATGGGTGTGAACGGGAGGCTTCACTGAACTTCTAAGCGAGAAACGAAACCGCTGTCCACGATCACGCTGGGATAGTGCCCAATTTACGGCTTCCCTGACGTCTGAAGAATCAAACGTGTTACAAGATCAGCAAGAAACGTAACGGATTCAAGAATATGAAGGCTGCACAAACAACATTTGCTAAACGCTGAGTAATTTTTGTTATTTTAATAAAGTTGTACCTTAATCCGGCAAGATCTCTATCTTATGTAACCATTTACTTCTTACGATTACGTCAAAATACCAGTCATGAAATTCACACATCGACATTCTTCTTGAATGACAATAGTTATTCCTACCGCCATGTTTTTGTTGCTGAAGGATAATCTTGGTCAAACCCGGCAGTTGGTTTCTATAATATTCACTTTCGCAACTGAATGAAGAGATAGATGGACGAAGAGTCCAGCACGGTTGGCTAATAGGCTTCCAAAGAACAATGTCTGTTAATTAACGCAATTATTCACGAAATTTTTATAATAATAATAATAATAATAATAATATTGTAACGTACATAACCTGCAACCGTGTGTGTTCCATACTCGATAATCTGTAAAACTATTCACTACCAGGTCGACTGCTATTGACTATGATTTAATGTGAATTTTAGAGTGCTGCTTGCTAGCCCGAAAGTAAACCCTATGGTTACTATTTTGCACAAGATATTCTCCGACCGGCTGGCACGGATTTCCTGTATTAGTGTTACCTGTAAGACTCAACATTTCGGCTAACAACCGTCTCTCAAAATAATTGCGGGAATGAATCTGCAATATTTGTGCGGGGAAAAAAATCTTGAATAGTTTTGAAACAAGGATTTGAGGCAACATTTTGAAATTCGGGTAGAGAAATTCTTGGATGTTAAGATTAAGTTATGAAACGACTTCATGAAGTTTGCTTCACGATGCTTGTGTTAATTTGTCTTGTTCGAACGTTGAAGTTTCGAGCCTGTTAAGTTTAAAATTCTGGTTGTGAGCTTAATTCTTTTCAGGGAACCTTTATAAAATTTACGATGATGGAGAATGTATGAAGTAATGCGAAGTAAGCTTGTGTTTTGTGTTCCATAGATTCGTTTTCCACGTTCTGTGCCGCATTGTTTAATTAGTGGAGCTGTCAGGTAGGTAGAAGTGCGCTCACCCGTCTCAACAAGTGGATACAGCCTGACAAGGAATGGAGTTCTGCTGCTCTCAGAAGTTGGTGTTCCACAGGTTGGAGGTGAACTTGTCTTTGCTTGCTTGGGTTCACCTTAAGAATAGGCATCGTTGGAGGTTTTCGCGGCTGTGTTTGTGAGGTATACCTTCTGTCTTCTGCAATGTACTGCCACCTACTGTGACACAAATTTGAAGCCGTTTCGGGGGAGCCCGCTTTTTGAATCTATAGAATAGATGTTATGAAGCTGGAGGCTGCAAGTTCCTCTTCTACCAGAAGACACAGATTAATTTTGAAGATGACAGCATTACTTAACAAACGGAATTCTTACAATGTTATGGACTTTAATTTTGTGATCCTATCAGTCAGTGCTGACATGCTAATGCTACCTCAGGGCACAGATTTAGAACAAGTTATTAGGTTACATACATATATTTAAAAACATCTCTCCTCGGCCGTCTGTGTGTAAGTTCGCCGCTCCAAATCGTACTGAGGATACTGAATATAGCCAGCAATTTTGTTTTCTTTGCACTAAATTAATGAAATGAACTCATAATGAGGAAGCCACATGTATCTGGTACTTAGTGTCGAAAATGTATGAATGGCTGTTCTATTGATATACGCATGATGCAAGTTTACTGCAGGTTAAAGACAGCTAGTGATGCCGTCTCCCGTATATTTTCTATTCGTAGGACATTACAGAATGCTGTGGTGCTGGTAAAAACTACTTCCATTAGACAGGTTTCTCAGCACACAGGAAGCTCCAGTGTTCACAGAGTCACCACGGTTGTCTTAACACGATTATGTTTGCGCAGGAGATTATGGGGAATGCGATATGCAGAGCATGTGGAAAGTAAGGGAGAGAAAGGAAGCGTCTGCACGGTTTTCGTGGGGAAACCAAAGGCTGAAGAATATTTGGAAGACCTAGGGTTAGATGGGAGAATGTTATTAAAATGTGTCGTAAAGAAGTAGAAGGTAGGCTGTGGTATGCATTAATTTGGCTCAGAATAGGGGAAAGTGGCATGCCAGTATGAATGTGTTAGCGACACATAATTTTCCATAAAATTCGGGGTATTTCGTGGCTGATGGAGGAAGTATTAGCTTCGAAAAAGAGGGCTTTGCTCAGTGGTTACATCACAAGCAACACATTCCCTACGATCATGACAAGAACGATTTTGAAAGAATGAGTTACCAATTTGAATAACGTAATAACTAGATAAAATCGTTATCGTATAGCCTTATGTGTGCGTGCATACATGTAGGTATATAATGATAGTCTTTTGTGTTCTTGACAATCTGCAGGATCGTAAGCTGATAATTAGTTATTAGGGGAACTTTCTACCACTACTCTCAGGGCCACTGAATTAGGTACAGCCAAAGCTGTCACTGATTGGTGCTTACCTGAAAAAATTGTCACAATGAAGAAGTAGGCAGCACGTTTCTCCGAAACGTTATCATCAATTTACGATCCCACATAGTGTTAAAATCCAGAGGACTATTTTTGAGCAACACTCGCTATGAGGGCCTGAAAATATAGGCCTATTTTAACGTATGTGTTATTCTAGCAGGTGGCATGATGTGTACTCGCAATCGTGTGTACGAAATACATTCCGAAAATAATTTAAATTCGCTAAATTACACAGACACGTCTGTCGCAAAAACTGTCAATATGTCCCCACTTCTCCACGTTTGCGCACGCTATCAAATTTTTTCCTGCTTCAGCCGAAATTTTAAACTCACCTTGATAGCAAGTACAGTGCGAAGGCCGCTGAAATTCCTGTGTGCTACGCGTCGGTTTCCACTGAAGAACAATAGTCATGCATTCATCTTGGCTTATTGGTTTGATTTCTTGATTCTCGCAAAAGCATCGTGTTTCCGGCATCAAACTGTCTAGAACTCCCCTGAGAGTAGCAATTTACTTCTGAGTAAAACATAAAAAAAAGAAAAGAAAAGAAGCTTCCCGGACGCTTTAAAAGTTACATGTACAGGAGAATACAGCTTATAGAGTGAAGGGAAATTAAAGCAAGGCAATTCAGCATACATTCTTTAAGTGAAAGTGAAATATAATTCTTGGAAGATTCGATGTAACTAACGGAAACTTATAGAGTCCACAATTTAACGTTTGTCATACCGTAAAAACATTCAGTTCCGTAGACGTTTACATGCAAGGTATTATCATTAATAACTCAATTTAAGCGGAGTTTGCTAGTGCAAAGTAATGGACAAACTTTTCTTTTTTTAAATGCTAGAATGTTTTACTCATTTACAAACATTTTACATACCAAAAGGGAGACCTTATTTGCCTACAACTTTCGGAACCATTTTTTTTACTGATACTCATTATGTAATACTGAACGAAATGTAATGGAAATGGGTAAAGGAGTCTCAGCCTACTGTCAGATGCGCAAAAAATTTCAATTCTCACAAGAAGCCGAAATGCAAGCGACGTCAATGGCGACCACACATCTTTAGAAAAGAGAATTTAAAACATTTCTAAAACAAGTCACCATAAATCTTGGTTATATGTTATTTTTCATTTTTGATAAATATTTGTGGTATAGTAAGGAACTTGCTTTAGATAATACTCTGTGCCAAAAAAAGTTACCAGTGCTACGTATTCCGATAAACTTGGTAATATCGAACTCATCTTTCTGTACAGTTTGACTGGAGTAATAAGTACTTGATTTGATTAGGTATCACTGAGACGTAATATAGGTTAGTGAAAGACGATGCTTGCACTTTTCGGAGTTCGTGGAAAGTGAAGCATCAGTGAATGTTAATAACTCAATTACCAAGGCAGAGATACTTGAACATAAATTTCATGGCGTATCTTGCCGAAGTTTGTAAAGCACTTATATTTTATGTGTTAAAATTCTTGAGAGCGAATGCTTAGGAGGGCGGTATTTTTCAAATATGAAGATAATTAACGAGATTTCGCTCTTTGCTGGATGGAAATAAATTGTGTTGATGATTTTGTCAATAGACTTAACTTGGGAGTTGTCTTGCTAATAAAGATGCCAGAATTTGCTCAACTTGTCGGTTGTCTTTGTACAAAAAATGTGTCAGAATTGGCTTCACTTGTGAGTTGTTTTGGCAAAAATTGTTTGTCAGAATTCGCTTAACGTGTGAGTTGCCTTCTACCAGAAATCGCTTAATATTTTAGTTTTTTTGGTACCAAATTCTCTCAGAATTTGTCACGTTCAACGGGAGAAAACTTCTTTGCCATTATATACTCTGCGTACCTAGCTCACTTCTGTCAAGTTGTGTGGTTCAGACGGCATAGTCGAAGTAGGCATATTTAAACTATGAATCTCCTAACCATTTTTGAAGTAAAAGTACAGTAAAATATAATTGTCTTTTCCTGGCCATATAAACATATGGGAGAATACATGTATTGTTCTGTTCATTTTTCACCTCACTATTGACAGCATATGAGTGTTTAGCTTAAGGCTCCGGCCGGTTTACCCGGAGGAACGAACAACCGTTGCCAATTTAACAGGTAGAAAATAAGACTTTCGATGTGGGATTATATCAATATATAAAATCCCGATATCTTCGCTCTTCTGGGATGTTACGCAGCGTTGGTTGGTAGTTAGTTACAGACGTTTCGGGACAACCTGTCCGTCCCATCTTCAAGTGTCAAGGTGTCCGTACCAATGTTAATATATTTTCTGTCTATAATACTAATATAAATAATGTTTTGTTTTCAGTACGGATGACATCAGTCAATAAAGTCCTGTGTATTTTTACATTCACGCTATAATGCAAATCACTGCATTCGGATGTTAGCACGAAAACGTGGCGTACCTTCCGCTGTGTTTCCCGGCTTTGAAACATCTAAAAAATCTGGTCTGCCTCTTTTCAACGGATTGATTCTGCGATTGCTGGGTTTGAAGTAAAACACACCAAACAACTGGAAAAGAACTTACTGTAATCTTGTACGCGAAATAGGAAAACCCGAGAAGCAGAATTCCCTTTGCGACTGCTACAGCATGACAAGTTTAAGAAGGTTCATTTCGGAACAGTGCACCCATTCTTTCTACAATAAGGAAACAATGTGGTGTTATCGTTGTAAACGGTGTGTGGGTATTCTACATCTTTGTCCAAGGAAAATGCAGTGTGTAGTAAGTGTGTACGGTAAATATCAAAGCCTGAAACAAATTGCGTTTTGTGACAATAAAACAAAACAAAGCAAATCAACAACAACAACAACAACAGTCACGTTCCTCTGTCTGTCCTCCATACTGTCTGTGTAATTAAGTAACGCCGTCAGTATGATTGTCACACATTATATCGCACTTTATGATCCTAATTCGCAGTTTCGTACTGTCATTAAAAAAACGGCGCTTCTGTAAAAATGTTTAATGATGTAGCGAGATTTTCGTCACTGAATTTCGAAATTTGAATACTGTAAATTTGTGTGGTGACCGATTTTGGATAAGTGTGATTCTGTAGACGTATTATTTTGCAGAATGTAGAACGAATATGAACAACTGCCTCAGGAAACTACGGTTTGCTTTCGGTTTGATGGCCATATCTGACGCATTCTTTCACCGGTGGTTCCATGGCCTTATCTAACACATTCCTTCACTGGTGGTTCGACAGCCTTATCTAAAACTCTTCTTCACCGCGGTTCCATGGCCTTATCTAACACATTCCTTCACTGGTGGTTCGACAGCCTTATCTAACACTCTCCTTCACCGCGATTCCTTGGCCTTATCTAACACATTCCTTCACTGGTGGTTCGATAGCCTTATCTAAAACTCTTCTTCACCGCGGTTCCATGGCCTTATTTAACACATTCCTTCACTGGTGGTTCGATAGCCTTATATAACACTCTCCTTCACCGGCGGTTCTTTGGCCTTATCGAACGCTTTCCTTCACCGGTGGCTCGCCAACAGCAACCATTCGACTCTTTATAATTTGTGTTGTATGTACTTTATTACAGTTGGAAGAATTGCTCTCTTATACGGAGATATTTTGTTTCCGATTCCTTTTTTGGCTAAATTGTTTGTCTCCCCTCTCTAGTTTTTATAGTGATTGTGTAACAGAAAATTGGGAGGACGAGGTCACTGAATTTTGATGTCTCTTCTGTCATCCTTTGTAAATGGAGATGATGTGGGACGTATGCCTAGCCTTTAATTCGTATCTCCTTGTGCCTAAGCGTTGAATGTAAACGTACAGTGAGTATGAACCTGATATACCTTTGTTTACATGTCGCCAAAAGGCAGTCATATTTCCCTTGTAAATAAATATGTTTAAACACGAAAGTAGATCTGCTACTGTTTCATGTTTCCGTATATCAGTAGAGATTGCAAACCACTGGTTTAATGGATCGTTCTGTTTAATCAAGTGAAATATTGTGTATATAAGAAAGTTATACATCCGCAACGCTTGTATGAAACCCGTTTAAATTTTTAACGTTATAAACCCAGACATCGTGCCACATGTTGGGGTTATAAGCAACAAATTTGACTTGCTGTTTACTCTGTGTGTACTAAATGTATATAGTAAGGAGCACTGCGCACAAAAACGGAACATTACGTTTATTATTTATCAATTAATGGCTTTTCCCGGCCTTAACGAAAAGAGCTGAAGTAGTTTAAAGAAGTTATTTCCAGTACATATTGTTAGACCTAAGGCACTTCTGTATGCCTTAAACGTTTTAGTGTCCAAGAGCGATGAATGAATCAGCACATTTCTGAAAAGCTGCGACAAGATCATTTCAAAGGACCACTTTGAGAACACTGAATTATTTGGAATTAGTTGGATAGACTCCATGCATAAGAATCGGGCCCACAGCTAAGTCATCTCTTTGTTTGAGGAGAGTCTTCCTCGGAATAATTACAACGGTTTCCTTCATGCTCGGCAATATAATTTTCTGCTGCAAACGTAAGGACTTAGGAACGGCTTACCCCATGGAGAAAGGCAAGGTGAATAATATTGCCGTAACCTTTTGTTCTTTGGAGACATAAAATTTATCGGTGTGGATTTCTGTTCCCTTTTAACTTATTATTGCATTTTTGTTTTAAAATCCGCATTGTCGACTGACAAATGTATAAAAGGCGAATAACAACTTTGATTGATCCATGAACATGAGTGGCGTAGGAGGAAAATGACAGAAGCTTTACGTATCCAGATGCTTTAGAACTGCGAGGACGGTCTGCCAATAAATTTTGCAAAGGATTGGAAACTATTCTTCCTGTTGTCGTTGTTTGTCACTGTGATATTGGCGGATAAATTATAATGCATTTCGATTGAAATTGACTTGGCATTTTTGGTGTTTGTACGTGTTGTTGCACAAAATGTAGCTATTCACAGATGCATGCGCCTGTGTTGAAGTGTTCCTGTTCTGAGGGTTTCGACTTCGAATGTCGTCACATACACTGACCGTTTTGCTTAATTTTCTTTTTGTCGTAGCGAAAGTGCTGCGTTATTTCCTACCTTAGATCATAAATATGTTTTCTTGTACACCTCTCCGAGTTCATAATTTATATTCATACCTAAACAAGAAACTCTGCGTGTCATTAAGTAAACCAGCAATGACCATGAGTCTGAGATTTACTGCTTATGTAATTATGGATCACCGATTCCACTCTGTTCATGATCCGTAGGTACTGTCTTGCAGGGTTCTTAATGTAAAATCGGTTGTGAGGTAGTATCTTATATCGACTGAGGAAAGCAATATGCACATAGAATGTGGTGGAGACACTGCTTGCGTAGTTGAAGCTTGAAAGAAACAAACAGAATATTATGATAACATTAAAATTTATTGCGGATAAAATATTATGTTGAAATGAATGTTACTGGAGAAATCGAGGATTTGGTCCATAGGATGGTTTTGTTGTTGATGTATTTCGTGTAGTTTTCACACATCTTTCCCGATGTTCTGTTATAAGTGCTGTTCCAACCGTACCCTTTTTTGTAGTGCTACTCACATGAACGATATTTTGTAATTTTACACTACAGACACAGTAATATTTGTGATATGCCTGGTAATATGATACATTGATACTGCCATTAGTATCACCGTTACTGCTTCCATTACTAGGGGCCATCTATTTTATAACACGAAACACGACTATTTCCACTAACAGATTTACTAAACTCTCACTAACACAACAACATCGCTGTTACTACTGCTGCTGCTACTACTACTGCTACTACTACTACTGCTACTACTACTACTGCTACTACTACTACTACTACTACTACTACTACTGCTACTACTACTACTGCTACTACTACTACTACTACTACTACTACTACTACTACTGCTACTACTACTACTACTACTACTACTACTACTGCTACCACCATATATACCGTCAATGTTGATCTGGCTGAAGTTGCGGTTGCTCAACAAAACTTGCTCGGTTCTATCCCTTGTTGTGATTTCTATTCTCCACAATATTTGAAATCCCACATTTATTCAACTTTTCACCTTATTTGGTTAGTCGAATGTGTAACGGCAAACAAAACCGTGTTTCATTACGAAGTTTAGAGTCTGCTAGCTAGGCATACATATATGCATGGACTGTGTTCGTATTGTTCCACGTACTTCATTGTGCTTTGCATGTGTAAATTTACCTTTAATATATATTCGATATAGTACGGAATCTAACAGTATGAAGTCACTTAAAACAGAAACAGTAATTGTGCGAAGGGAAAAAATATTAAATGTGGTTACTCTGAAGAAGAGACTGAAGTAACGTGCATAAAAACGTTGAAAATAGAATGTAATCGCGAACTAAGACTGTCTAATAATAAGAGAGGTAATGTATGCAAAACGTAAAGTTAGGGCGCATTCGTGCAACTACCGCTGCAGTGGAAAAGCAGTGAGTATTACACATCCTGAGTGTGTGTCTGTAGCCTAAGATATCTATAATGCAATGCGCATGCCATGTATTATATTGACATCTGTGGCTTGTCCGGCTCTGTAGTATTTTTCCACATTATATCATAAACGTCATGATTTTCGCAAAATGTAACTGAACATAATAAATGTGTTTTGATTTTATCTACAACCTTTTTCTGAAGCATTTCTCATTAGAAGAAGAAATGAGCCAGATATGGTGCAAGTATATTTTCGTGTTCATGTGAAGTTCCCATTATTTTTGTCACATTTCAATGAAACTTGAATGATCTCGGGAGATTTTCGAAAAATACTTGAATATCAGATTTTATGAAAATCCATCTAGTGGGAGCCTAGTTGTTCCATGGGGACAGACGGACAGACAAATACATAGGTCAGACTTCATGAAGCTCATAGTCGCTCTTCGCAATTTTGCGAAAACACCTGAAGTCGAAATTAGAAATTTACGCTACTGCAATTTGAGCGCCCAAGCAACAATATTTAGGCCTATATTACATTTTAATGTGACATAAGAGCACTAAAGTGTGATAGGTAAAAAATACGACGGAAGAGGCAGTGACTGCTGTCATCAGTTACTGAGAACTACTGTCAAATAATGTGTGGTCCCGGTAGATCAGTCGGTATAGCGACTGACTACGGGCTGGACGGTCCGGGATTGAATCCCCGTGGGGACGAGATTTTCCGCCCGTCCAGACCGGCCCTGGGGCCCACCCAGCCTCCTGTAAAATGGGTACCGAAAGTTTGCCGGGGTAAAGTGAGGCCGGGGTGTGCTGCTGACCACTCACCCCCTTCTAGTGCCGCTGTCATGGAAGAGTAGAGCTATACCTCTACCCACCCTCTGGGCCACAACGGGCCTGTAACGCGATCAGTTTACCTCTTACTATCAAGTACTGTAAGGCAGAATGGAGATAAAATGTTGCGTCGTATGAGCAGCGCTAGCAGATTGTTGCAAGTTGTATGCAGATTCTGCGTGATTTAGTACGAGATGTTCTAATGATTAGGGTTCCTTTCTGATGTAACCTCTTTCTGCGTCCTTTCATTGCATTGTTTAATTGTGCCACTAAGTAGGCAGTGACATTTATATTATATTACGCGTGATCATCTCATCTTATTCGATGCTAATAACCTCTGCAGTTGAAATATCGTCGTTAATTACCTTACAAACGCAAGGAATAATATTTGCGATCCATATCACAGTATATTGAGTTACCCTTAAAGATGCGCTACATAATCTTCTTAAGAAATGGCGATACGTGACTTTGAACCGGTTTAAAGGATTCTTTTTGAAAGAAAGTTGCAATCTCTCGTAACGTCTGTCCTTCTTACGTTGGGTGTCCCTTACCTTTCTTCTGCACTTCGCCGTTGTGAGTGCTCTCTAATCCGTGTCCGGTACTTAGGTTAGTTTTTACGGATAAATTGCCAGGAAACGAAACCTTGTAAGGCCGGATCGCGAAACTTCTGATTACCGAAAATCCCAGATATTTATAGCCACGTGCATGAGCGATTTTACTCGTAGCAGACGGGCTTCACTTTGTGACATACCATAGGTGCGTTCATTAATATCTGTTAGCGATGTAGCTACACGGTCAGTAAGGACATAAAGATATATTCGTAAAAATTGCTTCTTTCCTCCTGAGGCTTATCCTGTCTGGCGTATGATGTATTTGCCTGTATTTCGGATGTTCTGATTTCAAATACATGCCTGCAGGTCGGCTATCTTCAGTTTACAGCTTCGTGGTTCCTATAAAGGTACGCCAAGATAATCAAATGAGAATGTATAAACCGCTTATCTAGTGGTGTATATAAATGTACCCCCTGCTGTGACGTCTAGAAACTCTGCACTATGCCGCAGACTGTATTTACGAATTTAATATGATTCTCATTGTATGATCCATTATTGCCCAAACCAGCACTAACCGACTGGTCTTTTTAATGGTCGCAGGCAATGTTTTCTGTTAGCAAGGAAATAAATTTGACTTATATATGCTGTGTTCGAAAGTTATCTTTTGAGTCTTAATTGTACAAATACGTGTAGAAAATCACTGCTGTATTCACTTTCCCAGTGTACTGACAAATAATCCCGTGATTAAATTTTATGTGAAACACTCATGAATACAAATAACATTCAGTCAAACACAAGTCAATTAATGATTTTATTAAGGTGTATTTCTTAGTGTTTCATTCATCAACATATTTTGGCTCTAGTTATGAGCCATCTTCAGGTTGATTACTTTTTTAGTAAGGTAAAATATACAATTAGCAATATTATTATTATTGTTACCTACGAGATCTCGTATAACATACAAAAATTGTAACTTTAATTGCACTATATAGCAGTATTAAAATTAAGTTAGTGGAAGTTAATTATATAGATTATTAAGATTACAGGGTATTATAATCATGGAGTGTGGTGTGGGTACTAAAAATTCTATTATATTAAAATTTTTATATGTTATACGAGATCTCGTAGGTAACAATAAAAATAGCATTGCTAATTGTATATTTTACCTTACTAAGAAAGGTAATCAACCTGAAGATGGTTCATATCTAGGGCCGAAACATGTCGTTGAACGAAAAAATGTAAAAAATACACCTTAATAAAATCATTAATTGAGTTGTGTTTGACTGTGTATTGTTTATATTAATAATTCTATACAGCACAACGGGGATGTCTCACCCGAAAGTGAAGCACTCATTTTAATAACTCAATCAAAGCAAGAACCCGTTATCTTATATTGTGATCTCGCCGTTCCTTTATTATATGCTTTAAACAATCGCCACGTGACAATTATTTTTATTCTTAATATTAGTGGTTTTGCCGAAGAATGCTTTACTTGATTTTTCCTATGTTTCACACACCCATAGTGGCCGAACCAGGAGGATAATCTCCACGAGTTTCTTGCTTATCAGCATACTTTGATCTTCAGAATCACATATCATGTCACTGCCAACCTCTATACTGCAAGCGGTAGCAGACTTTTCGAACAGTCTATAGAGAAGAAAATAGTGAAATAATGTTAAATATTTATCTGGTGCTTTCAGAATACGTAATATCTTAATGCTTAAACTTTTACTACAACTCGTATATTTGTTTGCTAGTATCTTTTTCGTAATCGATTATTGCGAAAGCTTATGTAGGCTGCTTAAAGGGAAGAACAGTGGAATGTTTGACACGAAATTGAATTCACTCTGTGATGCTTACTGCAGTCTCCTTGAACACACGTACAAACGCATTCACGCCGACTACCGCGAGCATATGTGTCATACTCCTTCGCGTACTCGGCAGTTCCTGGGCTGAAGCCAGGAAACTGGCTAGCCTGACTGAGGGGTTTCGTGGTTTTTCTCAGTACGTGCAGGAAAATGTTGGGATGGTACCACAAATTATGTTGCAATCGCTTCCTTCCTCTTTCTTTCCAGTTCATTAATCATACTAAAGTTGAACACTGTAAACCCTGCGCTGCTGAGAATATCATTAAATAAACAACAAAGAAACAAATTTACATACTCATATTTCCCGCATATATGTTAGGCGCTCTGAAAATGAAATATGACCGCTAATGGGTGGATGTGGGAATGCAGTTTTCTACGTAGTCCTTACTCTAACCTAAGTTCAAAGAACTCAGAAAATGGGGGAATCGATTAGAACGAGTTGAGACTGTAGCGTGATACATAAAAAATTGAAGTCTTTTTCCGAGAATGATATTGCGTCCATTTCCGCTGCTCTCAACGGACATTATTCTATAAATTGTTTATTTTTTATGTTCAAAATATTATTACATACTTGTATAAATTACAATTTCGTTACGTCAAGTCACCGTGTCGGCCTCGGAATTTTACCGCTGTTTGTACAAGTGATTGTATTTTAATCACGCTAGGACAAGACGCCACCACGAGGCAAATATGAGATAACCACAAAATGTGCTTATATGTAACTTATCTCTTACTTAGCCCAAGTTTTACTTCCTTGATTTTGATAAACGTTACGACTCTGTTTACTGGTATACCGATAGCAGTCAGGACACTTAATCACGAGGTTCTTGTTTTGAATATCGACTGAGGCACCTGATATCGTGATAGTGATTTTTGTGGTTTATGCAGTAACATCTGATACTCTACACAGCCTCACGACGGAACCAGAGAATAAAGAGAAAACAGAATGAAATATTCAGTGGTTAGTGTGTATATAGTGGTGAGTTCATAGGGGTATTAACGAAGCATTTAAATTTTATAGCTGTCGTAAGAAGGGACCGGGGTTGTCCAGTCTGTGTAGCGACTCTCTACAGGCTAGACAACGGAGGAGGAAGCATTATTTGCTTCTAAGTTGCCGGTAGGGACAACAGAGTTTTCTCTTTCCGAAGCTTTAAGACTGGCCCTCGTGGGGCTCATAAAGCCTCCGGGACTGCTGCTCCGGAATTAAAGTGGCCGGGGTGTAAGGCTGACTACTCACCTCCATGCATACCAAGATGAAGAATGGAGCTACACCTCCTTTCATCCATACGCCTACATGGCGCTCACAAAAGGCTGCTTTACTCTTAGCTGTCATGAGATGATATTTATTGCACAGTCTTAAATTCTTTGAACCACTAATGCAGTGAATATACGAGTAACGTGTTTCTGATTGTTGCTGTTACAATAATAGCCAAGAAAAAGTATGTATGTGTGTTCGTAATAATTCGAAAAGTGATGTGATCACGTGTGCGACACATGAAAACCGTTATTCACATTGATTGATCCTCATTACCGTCAGCATATCTATCATCCTATCAGAGACGGTCATATGCACCGAGCAAAACTTGTGTGGTTTGCAGCATGTGTAATCATACTGGAAAGCATTAATCTAGTTTCCGTGAGAACTGACGTGTTTTGCTTGGATTTGGTAACCGGAACCTGTACAGGAAGAACAAAAATAGTCTGCCTAAGTTCATTACATTTCATTATTTTGCAAATTGCTGGTGTACGCTACACTACATGTAAGTCTTATTATAAATCGTGTAGCATACACATACATATGTGTACATGCGTATATCTGAATTATACACAACAGAAATCAAGCATTCCAAGCAGTCCTGTTGTCACCTTAAATGCGAAGATAATATAATGTCAACTAATTAAAAATTTTAAATCCGTGGTTAGGCTTATTTAGCGACTCTATCAGTTTCTCAAATTAGCTATGTCTGAAATGCATGTGGTGTAGCATCAGTCTTCAACACACTTAGAGACTCTTGCCTGAATTTAAGCAAACATGAATATATATTCTGCACAAATGAAAGATAACCACACGGAAAGTTTGCAAGACAGTCATTCTGTCTTACGGCGGTTTTGTCAGACACTAGTGGATGGATCGACATCACTGCGTGTACGAGAAAGCTGAGAAAAGCACTGAACCATGTAAAGGGCACATCTGGGGTATGTCATGAATTACAGGAGATTGATCGTATTTGGAAAACATTTGGGGAAGGGTAAATTATACCAAACTCACAAAGAATAAAAATTAACTGTGTGGCCAGGAATGTCTTTCATCTCAGGCTCTAGTAACTCAAACCCAAGGAGAGAAGTTGAAATGGAAGTCATATGTAGCGTAAGGATATCAGTGCCGAATACGGCCCGTGAAGTCGATCTAGTGTAAGGGGATTCTTCATCAAGAAGGAAGGTGAAGCCTCGACCTTTTAAGAAGTCTATTAGAATGTGTAAATGAGTTGCAGGCACATCTGCTTTGAATACGAGCGGGCCATTGCCCGATTGTAATCATGATGACAGATATTCTGGCTGACAGTTCTCAATAAACTTCTCCTGTTGTTCAGCCTTCTAAATAATAATTCCATTCACAATCATCCGTGCCTTTGGTGATGGGCACTGGCTTCAGAAGGCGTAGTTTGAACTGAGAAAGATCGCTTGTAAATTAGTGGTACAATGGAATATAATCATTTTCAGATTTAACTTAATAGACACATCCCACTGTGTTATACAAGGTGATAAAAAAGTCTCTGCGCACCTGATGATTACAATACAGAAAGCAGGTGCACAGAGACATTTTGATCACCCTGCATCTTAAAAACGGAAAAAGGTACACTATCAGTCGAAACACAACTTATGTTATCATTACGTTACATCTGTTATTTATTTTTATATAATGGCCTGATGATGGATTGATTTCAATCCGAAAAATGTTGCCAGACCTATGAAGAACAACATAAATTGTGACGTTTTGCTGACCCTCACTCAGCACGTGCACTACATAAACTTAACTGCAGACATGAATATGGTAGCATTGACGACACTATGACTCTTCTCAAGCAGATCAACACACCGTCCCTTTTGCTTCCATATGAACAAATGTACATCCATTCGTTCCACCATAATAATGAACTCATCCTCGAACAACATCTGAACGAGCATAATCCTATGCTTGACCTCCTTCATTCAAATACTACACGTCATAACCCACCTGACGCCTAACCCACAATCCCATGCATTCCAACCAGTCCTCTCTCAACCTGTGCACAAGACGGCCACCTATAGTGTAAGCACGTTTTAACAACAGTCAATTTGCATTTCCTGTAGATTCAACAATTAATGTAAAGTAAGTTGACACCGAACAATCTTAATAACTAGATAAACACAACTTTTTAAGATAGATAATGTAAATAGACATCGTATTTTTAACAATTCTAACAACCGGACAAACGTAACCTTATAGATACAACAACTAATCAGCAATTTATACGATTTTATGACTAGATAGCCTAAGCAAACATAAATGTAAATAGACATAGCACCTTTCTAATAAGTTTAATAACTGGATAAACATAACCTCTACATGACATAGCATGTTTATAGTAAGTAATACACAGTAATCACACCCGAAAAAATTCACACA